>CAJDTM010000045.1_pt1 | contig 94186 bp, 86 predicted proteins | sample 7389831 | NCBI WGS metagenome assembly CAJDTM01 (sample SAMEA7055656, study PRJEB34461) | soil metagenome | biome: terrestrial ecosystem; feature: Peninsula; material: soil | place: Antarctica | collected 2016
CGACGATGTCGTGGCCAGCGAGCAGTCGTTCCTGGATGCGCTCGACGCCGCCAACGGTGCCGGTTCGCTGCAGCCCGGGTCGTTCCAAATGCGTAAGCAGATGAAGGCTTCCGACGCCGTCTCAGTCCTGCTTTCCAACGATGCCGCGAAGGTCCACTACGCCGCCGTGGCGCAAAACCTGCGCATCGGCGAGACCCTTGACATCCTCGCCAAGAGCACCGGCATCGCCAAGTCCACCTTTGAACAGCTGGCCAACGACCCCAAGGCCTTCGGGCTGCCTGCCAAGGCCAAGAACCTTGAAGGGTATCTCTCGCCGGGGGAGTACCGCTTCCCCCTTGAGCTGGACGCGAAGGGGATTTTGACCGAAATGGTCGACGCCACCAAGGCCAGCCTGGCCAAGGCAGGCGTCAGCGACCCGGCAGAACAATATCGGGTCCTCACCATTGCCAGCATCATCGAGTTTGAAGGCAACAAGGCGAACTACGCCAAGATTTCCGGGGCCATCGAAAACCGCATCAACAACCCCAACGGCGAAACCGGCGGCCGGCTGGAATCCGACGCCACCGTTGCCTACGGGCTGGGCATCAAAACCTACAACGTCACCGACGCCCAGAAGGCCGACAAGAAGAACCCGTACAACACCTTCGCCATCCCCGGCCTGCCCGTGGGGCCCATCGGATCCCCTGCAGGAGCGGCCATTGAGGCCGCCGCGCACCCTGAAAGCAACCCGTATTACTTCTGGGTGACCGTGAACCTGAAGACTGGCGAAACACTGTATGCCACGACCTTTGCCCAGCACCTGAAGAACGTTGCAAAGTACACGGCCTGGTGTGCAGCCAACTCCGGGGACTGCAAATAGATGGCGGCAGCGCTTCAAGGAGCCGTGTTGGGTCACCCCATCGGGCACTCCAAGTCCCCGGCCATGCACCGGCGCGCCTACGCGGAAATGGGCCTTGACTACAGTTATGGCGCCGTGGACGTGGACGTTCCCGGCCTGGCGCCGTTCCTGGACCAGGTGCGTGCGGACGGCGACTGGTATGGCCTCTCGGTGACCATGCCGCTGAAGAACGAGGCGGCGGCCCTGGTGGACGCGCTCACGCCGGTGGCCCGGGCGCTGGGTTCCGTCAACACGGTGGTCGTCACCAGGACCGGCGACGGCGACAGCCGCCTGCTGGGGGACAACACGGATGTGGCAGGCCTGGTCCATGCGCTCCGGCACGCCGGTGCGCCGCACGAACGCCGGACAGCCGTGCTGGGCGGGGGCGGAACCGCCGTGTCCGCCGTCGCGGCCCTGGCGGAACTGGGAGCCCCTGCCGTTGACATCTACGTCCGCAACCCTGCCAGGGCGTCAGGGACACTGCAGGTGGCCCGCCAGCTCGGCCTCCCGGCAACACTAGTCCCCTTTGACCGTGCGGCAGGCGCATTGGCGGGATACGGCGTCGTGATTTCCACGCTCCCGCCGCACGGACCCGACGCACTGGCCGGGGATCTTGCGGCCTCCGCGCCGGACACGGCCGGCACCTGCCTCCTTGACGTCGCCTACGACCCCTGGCCCAGCGCCCTGGCGGCCACCTGGGAACGGCTCGGCGGAACGGTGGTGCCGGGGATCGAGATGCTTTTGTATCAAGGCGTTGAGCAGGTGAAACTGTTTGCGGCGGCCGGCGGATTTGCGGACCGGGCCGCAGCGAGTGCCGCGGACGTCCTCAATGTGATGTGCGACGCACTTGGGCTCCGCCGGCGCCCCCCGCACGAATAGCCCGGACAGAACATGGCAGGATGGAAGATATGTTGCGTTGGTTGACCGCCGGAGAATCACATGGCCCGGCCCTTGTGGGAATTATTGAAGGCGTCCCGGCTGGGGTGGAGCTCACCGGCGCCCGCCTCCAGGCAGCCCTGGCCCGGCGCCGGCTCGGCTACGGCCGCGGCGCCAGGATGAAGTTTGAGCAGGACGTGGTCACGATCCTCGGCGGCGTGCGGCACGGCCTGACCCAGGGCGGTCCCGTGGCAATCCAGATCGCCAACTCCGAGTGGCCCAAATGGGAACAAATCATGTCCGCCGACCCCGTGGACCCCGCCGAGCTGGCCGACCAGGCCCGCAACGCGCCCCTCACCCGGCCGCGGCCAGGACACGCCGACTTCACCGGCATGCAGAAGTACGGTTTCAGCGAGGCCCGCCCGGTCCTGGAACGCGCGAGTGCCCGCGAAACGGCGACACGCGTGGCCCTGGGCGTGGTTGCCGCGCAGATCCTGTCCGCCGTGGGCGTGGAACTGGTCAGCCACACCGTGCAGATCGCCGGCGTCGCGTCCCCGGCCGACGCCGCCGTCCCCGTCTTTAGCGACGTGGCCGCCCTGGACGCCGATCCGCTTCGCTGCTTTGATGCCGCCACCTCCGCCGCCATGGTCGCCGAGGTGGACGCCGCCCACAAGGAAGGCGAGACCCTCGGCGGCGTGGTGGAGGTGCTCGCCTATGGCCTGCCGCCGGGACTGGGGAGCTACGTGCACTGGGACCGCCGCCTCGACTCTCGACTGGCCGGCGCACTCATGGGGATCCAGGCCATCAAGGCCGTGGAAGTTGGCGACGGATTCGCCACCGCCACGCGCCGCGGCTCCGTCGCGCACGACGAAATTGTGCGCGACTCCTCTGGCCGCCTCGCCCGCACCTCCAACCGTGCCGGCGGCATCGAAGGCGGCATGAGCATTGGCGACGTGCTGCGCGTCCGCGCGGCCATGAAGCCCATCGCCACCGTGCCGCGGGCCCTGCGGACCATCGACGTGTCCACCGGCGAACCCGCCAAGGCCCACCACCAGCGCTCCGACGTATGTGCCGTGCCGGCAGCGGGGGTCGTGGCCGAAGCCATGACGGCCCTGGTGCTCGCCGAAGCCCTCGTGGAGAAGTTCGGAGGCGACTCAATGGCCGAAACAAAACGGAACATGGACAGCTACCTGGCCTCCATCCCGGCCAATCTGGACACACTGGGGCGCTGATGGCGGCGCGGACGGAGCACTCCGCGGAGCCGGTCTACCGGCCGGACCGCCCCATTGTCATGATTGGACCCATGGCAGTGGGCAAGTCGGTGATCGGTGCGGAGCTGGCCCGCACGCTGGGGCTTGACTTCGTTGACACGGACCAGCAGATCATTGCCAGGCACGGCGCCATTCCACGCATCTTTGCCGCCCGCGGCGAGCACCACTTCCGCCAGCTTGAGGCACGCGCCGTCGCCGAGGTCCTGGATTCGCCCAAGGCCAGGACCGTGGTGCTGTCCTTGGGCGGGGGGGCCGTGCTGGACACCGGCACGCAGCAACTGTTGGCCCGGGCCACCGTGGTGTTCCTGCGGGCCACCGTGGACACCGTCAAGGAACGCATCGTCCGCAACACGAACCGGCCCCTGCTAGCCGCCGATCCCGTGGCTGCCTGGTCCCGCCTTGCGGCGGCCCGGGGCCCCGTCTATGCCCGCCTGGCCGACGTCACCGTCGACGTCGGAAAATCCAGCGTGCCGGAGCTCGTTGCACAGCTCATTGCCCTGCTGGCCGCAGAATCAAGGAAAGAGAACACTGCACCGTGAATGAACTGAACACCGTCATCAGCGTCACCGGCACCGCACCCACCGACAACTACGACGTTGTGGTGGGCCGCGGCCTGCTGGCCAAACTCCCGGAGCTGCTGGGGGAGCGCGTGAAACGGGTCCTCGTGATCCACCCACGCGCCCTGCGGATCACCGGTGAAGCTGTCAGGGAGGATCTTGCCGCTGCCGGGTTTACGTCCCTGACCGCAGAGATACCCGATGCCGAGGAAGGAAAGCACATCCAGGTGGCAGCCTTTTGCTGGCAGGTGCTGGGACAAAATGACTTCACCCGCTCCGACGCGATTGTGGCAGTGGGCGGCGGGGCCGTGACCGACGTTGCCGGCTTTGTCGCGGCGACCTGGCTGCGCGGGGTGAAGGTGGTTCACCTGCCCACGTCGCTGCTGGGCATGGTGGACGCCTCCGTTGGCGGCAAGACCGGCATCAACACGGCTGAAGGCAAAAACCTGGTGGGTGCCTTCCACCCCCCGGCCGGTGTGCTGGTGGACCTGGACACCTTGGACACGCTCCCGCCCAACGAACTGCTCTCGGGCATGGCCGAGGTGGTCAAGTGCGGTTTCATCGCCGACCCGGCCATCCTGGACCTGATCGAGGCGAACCCCGAGGCCGTAAAGGACCCCCGTTCCGAGGTTTTGCGTGAACTCATTGAACGGGCGATCGCCGTCAAGGCCAAGGTCGTCTCGGAGGACCTGACGGAAGCGGGACTGCGCGAAACACTTAACTACGGCCACACCCTGGGCCACGCCATTGAACATGCCGAACGGTACTCATGGCGGCACGGCGCCGCCGTCTCCGTCGGCATGATGTTCGCCGCCGAGCTGGCCCGCAGCGTCGGCCGTCTCAGCGACGCCGAGGCGGACCGGCACCGGAGCATCCTGGAGCCGCTGGGACTGCCGCTGACCTACCGCAGGGACCGTTGGCAGGCATTGCTGGAGGGAATGCGCCGGGACAAAAAGACCCGGGGGGACCTGCTGCGCTTTGTGGTCCTGGACGGGATTGGGCGTCCGGGGATTCTCGAGGTGCCAGACCCGTCACTGCTCTTTGCCGCCTATCAGGAGATTGCCTCCTAGATGGGACTCAAGGACTGGCCCTCCGCCGGGTTCCCCGGCACGGCAGTTAACCCCGAGACCCTGTTGCCCGAGGTGGTGGACGAAGACCAGTGCGCCGCCGCACTGGAACTTTCCGGGGACGCCGCGGACCATGTATTTGTTTTGCTGGCGCGCGGCCTCAACGCCGAGGCCGCCGAAATGGCAGCCGACGCCCGCCTCCTGGACCCGCAATCCCTCCGGCTGCAGGTCCTGGACGCGGAAGTGCTGCGCGCCACCGGTCACTTTGACCGGGCCGAGCTCGTGCTCAAGGCGTTGCTGCCGACTGTGGCGGACTCATCCATGGAGGCGTGGATCAACCAGCAGCTGGGCAAGGTGTTCTTCTCCAACGGCAACTACCAGGCCGCCGCCAAGTCCTTTTCCGCGGCCCTGAACCAGCGCGTCGCCTCCGGCGCGGACGCCGCAGCGATCTATTCCTCCACGGTGTCGCTTCAGCGGGCCCAAGACCTGGCCGACCGCAGCTAGCGGGCCCTTCCCATGGCGGGCGTGCTTTGAGCGGGCCCTGCTTTGAGCAGGCACTGCCGGCGGCTGGAACATGATGCGGTAGTATGGTCAATGGATTTTTGATAACACTTATACGTAAGAGGCTACTGTGGCAACGACGAACGACATCAAGAACGGTACTGTTCTCAAACTTGAAGGACAGCTTTGGAACATTATCGAGTTCCAGCACGTCAAGCCGGGCAAGGGCGGCGCCTTTGTCCGCACCAAGATGCGCAATATCCTCTCCGGCAAGGTCGTCGACAAAACGTTCAACGCGGGCCTGAAGATTGAAACGGCCACGGTTGACCGCTCCGACTACCAGTACCTGTACCAGGATGGCGAAGACTTCGTCTTCATGGACACGCACAACTATGACCAGCTGACCGTTGCCGGCTCCGTCGTGGGCGACGCGACCAACTTCATGCTCGAAAACCTCAACGTCACCATCGCCTTGCACGAGGGTTCCCCGCTCTACCTGGAACTGCCGCCGTCAGTCCAGCTGCGCATCACGTACACCGAACCGGGCCTGCAGGGCGACCGTTCCTCGGCCGGCACCAAGCCGGCCACCGTGGAGACCGGCTACGAAATCCAGGTCCCGCTGTTCGTTGACAACAACACCCTGGTCAAGGTCGACACCCGTGACGGCAGCTACCTGGGACGTGTCAGCGAATAGTGACCACCAGCAAACCCAGTCAACCCGGGAAGATGAACTCGGCCCGCAGCAAGGCCCGCCGCCGCGCCCTGGACATTTTGTTCGAAGCCGAGCAGCGCGACGTCTCGGCGTTTTCGGCACTGACGGCGCGGCGTGAAAAGACCGACCAGATCATCAACCCCTACACCGTTGACCTGGTGGAGGGCGTCACCGCCATGCAGGAAAGCATCGACGAGCAGCTGCAGACGTATTCGCAGGGCTGGACGCTGGAGCGCATGCCGGCCGTCGACCGCATCATCTTGCGTGTGGGCGCCTGGGAACTGTTGTACAACGACGACGTCCCCGACGCCGTCGCAGTCAGCGAAGCCGTGGAACTGGCCAAGGTGCTTTCCACCGACGAGTCCCCGCAGTTCATCAACGGACTGCTGGGCCGCCTGCAGCAGATCAAGCCAACCCTGCTCGCATGATGTGCAACCAAGTGCCGGACACCGCGGGGCGGCCACCCCGCAGTGTCCGGCACTTAATTGTTTAAGGGGCGTCGGAGCGCAATGCCGGCCGCTGCGCCGTGGCGGCCCAACAGTTCGCTGCGGGCCGCCGTTGCCGCCTTAAGCAGTTCCAGCTCCGTCGCCCGCCCGGCAGCGAACCGCGCGGCCGCGGCACTGCCCGGGGCGCCGCCGGCATCGACCAGGAGCCGCTGCCGGGTGAAGGCCAGGCGCGTGGCCACGCGAATGAATTCCCGCATGGCCTTTTCAGCCCCAAACGTCCGGGACCAGGCCAGCGCACGACGCCGCCCCTGGCCGGAGGCGAGCATCGGCACTTCCGGCTGGCTGAACCACCCGGACGGGACGTAGTCGGACAGGCGCCGCCGCGTCAAACGGGCTTCAGCGCGGCGCAGGAAAACCAGGCCAGTGATGCACAGGACGAACACCGGGACCTGCAGCACCAGATACAACACAAAGAAGTTGCCGTGGATGAAGGTCAGGCTGTTCCACAGCCCGTGCAGCAGCATGGCCGGCACCAGGCCCACCAGCCACGCCCCCAGGACCATCACAGTGCCGCCGTGGCGGGCGGCGTGGCCTACGCAGGCGCCCAGGGTGCCGGTGAACATGACATGGGCAAACGGGGACATGAGGCCGCGCAGGACGAAGATCCCCACCAGGCCTCCCGCCTGGCCGCCGCTGTCATTGAAGGCCTGGCCAAAGTACAGGATGTTCTCGGTGAAGGCGAAACCGGCGGCAATGATGCCCGCGTAGACCACACCGTCCACGGGTCCGTCGAAGGTGCGCCGGCGCAGAAAGAACAGCAACAGCACGCCTGCGCCCTTACAGATTTCCTCCACCAGCGGCGCCTGGACCACCGCCCCGACCATGTCCGGGTCGGCGGAGGCGTTGGAGGCCATGAGCAGGGGCTGCACCCAGCCGCCCACCACCAAGGCGGTGGCCACTGCCATGCCTGCGCCCCAGCAAAAGCCCAGGACCAGTGCCGACTTCGGCTCCGGTTCCCAACGGTCGATCCACACCAGCGTCAGGATGCACATGACCAGGGGGATCAGCGCGAGGGCCCCGCCCACCAGGAAGACGCTGGCGCCGATGGCAGCCGCGAACATCGCCAGCGTCGCCACTGCCACGGCCACGAACACGAACAGCAGGATGATGTTGATCACCCTGAACCCGCCGGCCCGCCGCCTGTGCCGGGCCGGCTGCGCCCAATAGTTGGGGGCAGGAGTCAGCTGACGGCCCTGCTGGTTTTGCCAGTTCCCCGGTTCGTTCATGGCTCTAAGCGTAGGGCCACCGCGAAACGGCTCCAAGACGATGCAGCGGAGGAAGGGCGGCAACGGGACGGGCGGGCCGCTGTGGTAGCTTTGAAAACAGCAACCAACCTTTTAATTCCGTCCTGTGAGGCGGGGAAAGGGGACGCAACAACCATGAGCAGCACCTCTGCAGCGTTCGGGGAACCCCCGTCCGGCGCAGCATCGCCCAACACGTCCCGCACTGTACTTTCCGCGGCAGATATTGACCGCGCATTGACTCGCATCGCCTATGAAATCCTGGAAGCCAACAAGGGTTCGGCGAACCTGCTCCTGCTGGGCATTCCACGGCGCGGCTACCCCCTGGCCCAAAGGCTGGCTTCGAAGTTGGCCGCCACCGACCCAAGCATCGACCCTGCCGCCATCGTGGGCCAGCTCGATGTCACCATGTTCCGCGACGACCTCGCGCGCCAGCCCACCCGGGCGCCACAGCGCACCGAGCTGCCCGTCTCAGGCATAGACGGCAAGGTGGTGGTCCTCGTTGACGACGTCCTGTACTCCGGACGCACCATCCGCGCCGCCCTGGACGCGCTCGTGGACCTGGGCCGTCCCCGCGCCGTGCGCCTGGCCGTCCTGGTGGACCGCGGCCACCGGGAATTGCCCATCCGTGCCGACCACGTGGGCAAAAACCTGCCCACGTCCTCCTCCGAACTGGTGCGCGTGCGCCTTTCCGAAGTGGACGGGCCCAACATCACGGACGAAGTGGTCATTGAGGCCGGCGCATGAGGCACCTCCTGGACACGGAGAGCCTCAGTCGCGACCATGCCATCCAAATCCTGGACACCGCCCAGGAGATGTTGGCGGTGGGAGAACGCGAAGTCAAGAAACTGCCGGCCCTGCGTGGGCGCACCGTGGTGAACTTGTTCTTCGAGGATTCCACGCGCACCCGGATCTCCTTTGAAGCCGCCGCCAAACGCCTCTCCGCGGACGTCATCAACTTCAGCGCCAAGGGTTCCTCGGTCTCCAAGGGAGAATCGCTGAAGGACACGGCCCAGACGCTGGAGGCCATGAGCGCCGACGCCGTCGTCATCCGCCACTGGGCTTCGGGCGCGCCGGCGCGCCTGGCCAACTCCGGCTGGATCGATGCCGCGGTCATCAACGCCGGCGACGGCACCCACGCGCACCCGACGCAGGCCCTGCTGGATGCGTTCACCATGCGCGCCCACTGGTCCAGGCTGGCGGGCACCCCGTCCGTGGGCGGAGACCTGGCCGGCATGCGCGTGCTGATCGCCGGCGACGTGCTGCATTCGCGCGTTGCCCGCTCCAATGTGTGGCTGCTGCGCACCCTTGGTGCCCGGGTCACGCTTGTGGCGCCGCCCACCCTGCTGCCGGTCGGCGTTGAGCACTGGCCCTGTGAGGTTAGCTACGACCTCGACGCGACCTTGGCGGCCGGCGTGGACGCCATCATGATGCTGCGGGTGCAGGCCGAGCGAATGAACGCCTCGTTTTTCCCCTCCACCCGCGAATACGCCCGCCGGTGGGGCTTCGACGACGCCCGGCTGGCCCGGCTGGACGCCTTGGGCTTGAAGGACACGATTGTCATGCACCCGGGGCCGATGAACCGCGGCCTGGAAATTTCCTCGGCGGCCGCAGATTCGACCCGCTCCACCGTGCTGGACCAGGTCCGCAACGGCGTCTCGGTGCGCATGGCGGCCCTGTACCTGCTCCTGTCCGGGGAAATGAAGGCCACCCCGGCATCCTCCCAGCCCGCCGCAAAGGACAAGTCATGAACACCGCAAGCTATCTCATCCGCTCGGCCTCCCTGCTGGGGACGGCGACGGCGGACGTGCTGGTCCGCGACGGCATCATCGCCGCCGTTGGGGAGAACGTGGGCGAACACCCGGGCCCGGACACCGCGGGGGACGTGACCGTCATTGACGCCGCGGGCCTGGTGCTCCTGCCGGGCATGGTGGACCTCCACACGCACCTGCGCGAACCCGGCCGGGAAGATGCCGAGACGGTGGAGACGGGAACCCGGGCCGCGGCCCTGGGCGGCTTCACCGCCGTGCATGCCATGGCCAACAGCTCACCCGTCGCGGACACCGCCGGCGTGGTTGAGCAGGTCTACCAGCTGGGCCGCGAGTCCGGTTGGGTTGAGGTGCGCCCCGTCGGCGCAGTGACCGTGGGGCTGGCCGGGAAGCAACTGGCCGAGTTGGGCGCCATGGCCGATTCGCGCGCCCGCGTCCGGGTGTTTTCCGACGACGGCATCTGCGTCAGCGATCCTGTCATGATGCGCCGCGCCCTGGAGTACGTCAAGGCGTTCGACGGCGTGATCGCCCAGCACGCCCAGGAGCCCCGCCTGACTGAGGGCGCCCAAATGAACGAGGGCCGCGTCTCAGCTGTCCTCGGCCTGGCCGGCTGGCCCGCCGTGGCCGAGGAATCCATCATCGCCCGCGACGTCCTGCTCGCCCAGCACGTGGGCTCCCGCCTGCACGTGTGCCACGTCTCCACGGCCGGCTCGGTGGAGATCATCCGCTGGGCCAAGGAGCGCGGGATCAATGTCACGGCCGAGGTCACCCCGCACCACCTGCTGCTCACCGAGGAACTGGTGCGCAGCTACAACCCGGTCTACAAGGTCAACCCTCCGCTGCGTGCCGACGCCGATGTGCACGCCCTGCGCGCGGCGCTGGCCGACGGCACCATCGACATCGTCGGCACCGACCACGCCCCGCACCCCAGCGAAGCGAAGGAGTGCGAGTGGGCGGCGGCCGCCATGGGCATGACCGGGCTGGAGACGGCGCTGTCCGTGGTGCAGGAAACCATGATTGAAACCGGTCTGATGACATGGGCGGATTTTGCCCGCGTCACCTCCACGGCGCCGGCGGCCATCGGCCGGCTGGAAGGCCAGGGCCGCCCGCTGGAGGCCGGGGAGCCGGCGAACCTGGTGCTCGTGGACCCGGCGGCCCGCTGGAATGTGGACCCTTCGGCCATGGCCACCAAGGGCCGCAATTCCCCGTTTGCGGGCATGGAACTGCCCGGGCGGGTGGTGGCCACGTTTTTCCGCGGCCACCCCACGGTGCTCGATGGCAGGCTGAACACCCCGTACCTCCACGGGGCACTCTAGTGGGCGGGCGCACCGTCCCGGTCATCATCACCTTCCTGGTCCTGCTGGCCATCTTTGCCCTTATGTGGTGGGGCTGGCGGGGCAAGCTCAGGCGGCAGGCCGGGGTGGCGGAACTGCCCGCGGTGCCGGACGGCTGTGGACCTGCCGAGCTGAGCGTGCGCGGGCAGTACGTCACCACCACCTCTGCCGGCGACTGGCTGGACCGGATCGCCGTCCACGGCCTGGGCATCCGCACGAATGCCACACTGGAGGTGCGCAGTACCGGGGTGCTGATGCTGCGCCAGGGGGCCCCGGACATCTTTATCGCCGCAGCTGCGGTGGAGGAGGTGGCCACGCAGGCCGGGATGGCCGGAAAGTTTGTTGAAAAGGACGGCCTGGTGGTCATCACCTGGCGGCTCGGCGACAAGCTGGTGGACACCGGATTCCGGACCGTTGAGGCCGCAGCCAAGAAGCCCCTGCTCCACGCCCTGCAAGCCCTGCTGCCCGCCGACGGCGGAGCACCCAAAAACCTACCTGACGCAGACATACAGAGAAAGAACGATGAGAATGAGTGAAGCAAGCGTGCCCGCACAGCCAACCACACCAGCACTGCTGCTCCTGGAAGACGGCCGCACCTTCCGCGGCACCAGCTACGGGGCCCAGGGGACCACGCTTGGCGAGGCGGTGTTCACCACCGGCATGACCGGCTACCAGGAGACGTTGACAGACCCCTCCTATGCCCGCCAGCTGATCGTCCAGACGGCCCCGCATATCGGCAACACCGGCGTAAACGCCGCAGACAATGAATCCACCAGGATCTGGGCCGCCGGCTACGTGGTGCGCGACGCCGCCCGGCGCCCGTCCAACTGGCGCTCCGAAGGGACGCTCGACGACGAACTTGCCGCCCAGGGGATCGTGGGCATCCAGGGCGTGGACACCCGCGCCATCACCCGCCACCTGCGCGAACGCGGCGCCATGAAGGCCGGCATCTTTTCCGGCGCCGCCGCCGCACGCCCCGGGGCCGAACTGCTCGCCGAGGTCACGGCGCAGCCGTCCATGGAGGGTGCACAGCTCGCCGAGGAGGTCAGCGTCAAGGAAACCTTCACGGTTGAGCCGGCCGACCACGGATGGGTCGGAGAGCCCCTCTTCACCATCGTGGCCCTGGACCTGGGCATGAAGTCCATGACGCCGCACCGCTTCGCCGAGCGCGGCGTGCGCGTGCACGTCCTGCCGGCCAACACCAGCTTTGAGGAGGCTGCGGCGTTGAACCCCGACGGTGCCTTCCTCTCCAACGGACCCGGCGACCCCGCCACGGCGGACCGCCAGGTCACGTTCGTGCGCGGCTTCCTGGAAGCCGGGGTGCCATACTTCGGCATCTGCTTCGGCAACCAGATCCTGGGCCGGGCGCTCGGCTTTGGCACCTACAAGCTGCGCTACGGCCACCGCGGCATGAACCAGCCGGTCATGGACCGTGGCACGGGCAAGGTCGAGATCACCAGCCAGAACCACGGCTTCGCCGTCGACGCACCCCTGGACGGCGCCGTCCAGGCCCCGGAGGAACGCTTCGGACGCGTGGAGGTCAGCCACATCAGCCTCAACGACCAAGTGGTGGAGGGCCTGTCCTGCCTGGACATCCCCGCCTTCTCGGTCCAGTACCACCCGGAGGCGGCCGCCGGCCCCCACGACGCCGCGTACCTGTTTGACCGGTTCATCGCGATGATGGCCCGGAACAAATCCGCCCAGACCCAGACCAAGGAAAACAAGTAATGCCGAAGAGAGAAGATCTCAAGTCCGTCCTGGTCATTGGTTCCGGACCTATCGTCATTGGCCAGGCCGCCGAGTTTGACTACTCCGGCACGCAGGCCTTGCGCGTGCTCAAGGAGGAGGGCCTGCGGGTCATCCTGGTCAATTCCAACCCGGCCACCATCATGACCGACCCGGAGTTCGCCGATGCCACCTACGTGGAGCCCATCACCCCGGAGGTGGTGGAGAAAATCATCGCCAAGGAGCGCCCCGACGCCGTGCTGCCCACCCTGGGCGGGCAGACCGCCCTGAACACGGCCATCGCGCTGGACAAAAACGGCGTCCTGGCCAAGTACAACGTTGAACTGATCGGTGCGAACATCGCCGCGATTGAACTGGGCGAGGATCGCGAAAAATTCAAGGGCGTTGTGGCACGCTGCGGCGCCGAATCCGCCCGCAGCCACATCATCCACACCATGGACGAGGCATACCAGGCCGCCGATGACCTGGGCTACCCCATGGTGGTCCGTCCCTCCTTCACCATGGGCGGGCTCGGCTCCGGACTGGCCTACAGCCCGGAGGACCTGGAGCGCATTGTGGGCCAGGGCCTGCAATACAGCCCCACCACCGAGGTCCTGCTCGAGGAGAGCATCCTGGGGTGGAAGGAATACGAGCTGGAGATGATGCGCGACAAAAACGACAACGTCGTGGTGGTCTGCTCCATCGAGAACTTCGACCCGGTGGGCGTCCACACGGGGGACTCCATCACGGTGGCCCCGGCCATGACGCTGACGGACCGCGAATACCAGAACCTGCGCGACATCTCCATCGCCGTCATCCGCGAGGTCGGCGTGGACACCGGCGGCTGCAACATCCAGTTCGCGATCGAGCCGGACACCGGCCGCGTGGTGGTCATTGAGATGAACCCGCGCGTCTCCCGCTCCTCGGCGCTGGCGTCCAAGGCCACCGGCTTCGCCATCGCCAAGATCGCCACGAAACTGTCCCTGGGCTACACGCTGGATGAGATCCCCAACGACATCACGCAAAAGACGCCGGCCTCCTTCGAGCCCACGCTGGACTATGTTGTGGTCAAGGTCCCGCGCTTCGCCTTTGAGAAGTTCCCGGCCGCGGACCCCACCCTGACCACCACCATGAAGAGCGTGGGCGAGGCGATGGCGATCGGGCGCAACTTCACCGAAGCCCTGCAGAAGGCGCTGCGCTCCCTGGAACAAAAGGGCGCCAGCCTGGATTTCAAGACCGTCAACGCCCTGGACGTTCCGGAGCTGATCGAGGCCGCCAAGCGCCCGACGACGGAGCGCCTCTCCCAGGTCCAGCGCGCCCTGCTGGGCGGGGGCACGGTTGAGGAACTGTACGCGGCGACCGGGATCGACCCCTGGTTCCTGGACCAGCTGGTGCTGCTCAACGAGGTCTCCGCCACCATCCGCCAGTCCTCCGCACTGACGCCGGACATGCTGCAGCTGGCCAAGCGCCACGGCTTTTCCGACGTCCAGATCGGTGCACTGACGCACAACTCCGAGGCAGTGGTGCGCGGCGTCCGCCAGGCGCTGGGCATCCGCCCCGTCTTCAAGACCGTGGACACCTGCGCCGCGGAGTTTGCCGCGTACACGCCCTACCACTACTCCTCCTACGACGAAGAGGACGAGATTGCGCTGCACGAAAAGCCCTCCGTCATCATCCTCGGCTCCGGCCCGAACCGGATCGGGCAGGGCATCGAGTTTGATTACTCCTGCGTGCACGCCTCCATGGCACTGCGCAAGGCCGGCTACGAAACAGTCATGGTCAACTGCAACCCCGAAACCGTCTCCACCGACTACGACGTCGGTCATGGGCGTCTTCGTCCAGCTCGGCGGCCAGACCCCGCTGAAACTGGCCCAGGCACTGGCCGACGCCGGCGTGCCCATCCTGGGCACCTCGCCGGAAGCCATCGACCTGGCCGAGCACCGCGGCATGTTCTCCCGCGTGCTGGACGACGCCGGGCTCATCTCGCCCAAAAACGGCACCGCCGTCTCCTTCAACGACGCCAAGAAAATCGCGGACGAGATCGGATACCCGGTCCTGGTCCGGCCGTCCTACGTCCTGGGCGGGCGCGGCATGGAGATCGTCTACGACGAGGCCAACCTCTCCCGCTACATCAAGAACGCCACCGAAATCACGCAGGCACACCCGGTGCTGATCGACCGCTTCCTGGAAGACGCCATCGAAATTGACGTTGACGCGCTGTATGACGGCAAGGACATGTACCTGGGCGGCATCATGGAGCACATCGAGGAGGCCGGCATCCACTCCGGCGACTCCGCGTGCGTGCTGCCGCCCATCACGCTGGGCAAGGACGTGCAGGAGCGCGTGCGCACCGCCACCCGAGCCATCGCCGAGGGTGTGGGCGTGCGCGGACTGATCAACATCCAGTTCGCCCTCGCCTCCGATGTCCTGTACGTGCTCGAGGCCAACCCGCGGGCCTCCCGCACCGTGCCGTTCGTCTCCAAGGCCACGGGCGTGCAGATGGCCAAGGCCGCGGCCCTCATCGGCATGGGCGTGTCCATAGCGCACCTGCGCAGCGTCCACCACATCCTGCCCGCGGTCGGCGACGGCGGTACATTGCCCGATTCGGCACCCGTCGCGGTGAAGGAAGCCGTCATGCCATTCAACCGCTTCCGCACCCCGGAAGGCCACGTGGTGGACTCCCTGCTCGGCCCCGAAATGCGCTCCACCGGCGAGGTCATGGGCATCGACAAGCACTTCGACACCGCGTTCGCCAAGAGCCAGGCCGCCGCGAACGGCGCGCTGCCGGTCTCCGGCAAGGTGTTTGTCTCCGTGGCCAACCGGGACAAACGCTCCATCATCATGGCCGTCAAACGCCTGGTTGACCTCGACTACGAGATCGTCTCCACCGGCGGCACCGCTGATGTGCTGCGCCGCAACGGCATCCACGCCACCACCGTCCGCAAAATCAGTGAGGACGCCTCCGGCAACGGCGGAAGCATCGTGGACCTGATCAACAACGGCGAGATCGACATGATCTTCAACACCCCCTCCGGCGGCCAGGCGCGGGGTGACGGGTACGAGATCCGGGCAGCCGCCGTTTCCAACGGCCGCCCCTGCATCACCACCGTGGCCGAGTTCAATGTCGCCGTCCAAGCCATGGAGGCCCTGCGCACCTACGAATGGGATGTGACGAGCCTGCAGGAACACGCCCAGGTGCTGCAGGCCGGACTTGCGGCCCAAAACGCGGCGGTGGACAATGCCCAATCCTGACGGGCAGCCGCACCCGGGCGGCCCGGCGGCCGGCGGCCAGCCCCGGCGGGACCCTTTCGGCGCCCGCCTGGCCGCGGCCATGGCCGCCCGGGGCCAGCTGTGCGTGGGTATCGACCCGCACCCCGGGCTGCTGGCCGGGTGGGGGCTGGCTGACACGGTGCAGGGCCTGCGCACCTTCTCACAAACCGTGCTGGAGGCCGTCGCCCCGCTGGCTGCTGCCGTCAAGCCGCAGGTGGCACTTTATGAACGCCATGGCTCCGCCGGCTTTGCCGTCCTGGAGGAACTGCTCGGCACTGCCGCCCAGGCCGGCGTTCTGACCATCGCCGACGCCAAGCGCGGGGACATCGGTTCCACCATGGCCGGCTATGCCGACGCCTGGCTGCGCGACGGCTCGGCGCTGGCCGCGGATTCGGTGACGCTGAGCCCGTACCTGGGCTTCGAGTCGCTGCGCCCGGCGCTGGAAGCAGCGGCGGATGCGGGCAGGGGCGTGTTCGTGCTGGCATTGACGTCCAATCCGGAAGGCGCTTCCGTCCAACACGTCGGCGGAGCCGACTCGGTGGCCCGGCACATCACGCAGGCGGCCGTCGTTGAAAACCGGCGCTGGGCCGCCGATGCCCTCGGTTCGGTGGGACTGGTGGTCGGGGCCACGGTGGGTGCCGCGCTGGGGGAACTGGGCCTTGACCTCGCCGCCGTGCACGGGCCAATCCTCGCCCCCGGGCTCGGCGCCCAGGGCGCCACGGCGGCCGACATCCGTGCCACCTTCGGTGCGGCCTACCCGGCAGTGCTGGCCACCTCAAGCCGCGGCATCCTGCGGGCCGGCCCCGGGGTGGCCGGCCTGCGCCGGGCCACCATGGAAACGTTGGAGGGCCTGTGACGGTGGGGCCGTGGCGGGCGCGGATTGATTTTGCCGCACCGGTGCGGATAGGTTCGACTCACACCCCGTTGTACTGAACCCGTCCGCACCGCTGCCACGCCAAGGAGTCCGTTGTGAGTTTGCCGCCACTCTCAGACCAGGAACGCGCAGAGGCACTGAAGAAGGCCGCCGCCGCGCGCGCCATCCGCTCGCACACCAAGTCCGGGCTCAAATCCGGTGCCGTGTCCGTGGCGGATGTCATAGCCGCCTCAGCGGAGGAACCAGCCTTGGGCCGGCTTAAGGTGACAGACTTGTTGGAAGCACTCCCGGGCATTGGAAAGGTTCGTGCAACTGTGATTATGAGCGAGCTGGGGATTGCCCCAACCCGCCGCGTGCGCGGACTGGGCATACACCAGCGACGCATGCTGGTGGACTATTTGGGCCAGGCACTGTGACCGGCGCAACTGTGCGGGTGCCGGTTGAAAACACGGTGCGCACCAAGCCGCGCAGCGGGGTCACGGTGTTGGCCGGCCCCACCGCGGTGGGCAAGGGCACGGTCTCCACGTTCATCAGGGACAACTACCCCCAGGTGTGGCTGTCCGTTTCCGCCACCACCCGCCCGGCTCGGCCCGGCGAGGTTGAGGGCGTGCACTACTTCTTCAAGTCCCCGGAACAATTCGAAGGGCTCGTTGCGCACGGTGACCTGCTTGAATGGGCCGTGGTCCACGGCACGAACCGGTATGGCACGCTGCGCAGCACGGTGGATGCCGCCGTCGCGGCCGGGCGCTCGGTGCTGCTGGAGATCGACCTGCAGGGCGCCCGCCAGGTCAAGGCGGCCATGCCGGAGGCGGATTTTGTGTTCCTTTCCCCGCCCAGCTGGGAGGAACTGGTACGACGGCTGGTGGGGCGGGGGACCGAAACGGCCCAGGAACAGCACAGGCGCCTGGAAACCGCTAAACTGGAACTTGCTGCCCAACCGGAGTTTGACTTCACCATCGTCAACGATGATGTCAGCCGGGCCGCAGCCGAACTGGTCACCCTGATGGGCCTCACGCCCAACCATAGTGACTGACCCGGCACCAACCATTCACATTTTGGAGAAGTAAATTGACTACACAGCCCGAAGGCATCATCAACCCGTCCATTGATTCCCTGCTTGAGGCCGCGGACTCGAAATACGGACTGGTCATCTTTGGAGCCAAGCGCGCCCGCCAGATCAACGCCTACTACGCGCAGCTCCACGAGGGCCTGTTCGAGTACGTCGGGCCGCTGGTGGACACCAAGCTGAACGAGAAGTCGCTCTCCATCGCCTTCCGTGAAATCGACGAGGGCCTGCTGGTTTCCACGCCCATTGAAACCGCCTAGGGCGGCATCAATCCCTTGCCCGTGCTGAACATTGTTTTGGGGGTGGGCGGCGGCATTGCCGCGTACAAGGCCGCCCTGCTGCTGCGCCTGTTCACCGAGGCCGGCCACCAGGTCACGGTCATCCCCACGGAGGCGTCCACGAAGTTCGTTGGCGTGGCCACCTGGGAGGCCCTCAGCGGACGCCCCGCCACCAACAGCGTCTTCGACGCCGTTGAAACCGTCAACCACGTCAGGATCGGCCATGAGGCCGACCTCATCGTGGTGGCCCCGGCCACGGCGGACATTCTGGCCAGGGCCGCGGCCGGCCTCGCCAATGACCTCCTGACCAGCACACTGCTCATGGCGCGCGGGCCGGTCCTGTTCGCGCCCGCGATGCACACCGAAATGTGGCGGCATGCTGCCACGACGGCCAACGTCGCCACCCTGCGAGCCCGCGGCGTGCACGTCCTGGACCCTGCAAGCGGCAGGCTCACCGGCCCCGACACCGGCCCCGGCCGCCTGCCCGACCCCGAAGAGATCTTTGCCGCGGCCCTTGCCCTCGTGGACGCCCCCGGCACGGCGGCCGGCCCGGCCATGCACAACGTCGCGTCGCCGGCCCCCGCGGCCACAGCGGGAACGGATGCCCCCGAGGACGTGACGGGAACGTCCGTCCAGGCAGCGCAGGCCAGCCGGGCCCCGCGGGGCTTCCAGCCCTTGCTGGGCAGGCGCGTGGTCATCACGGCCGGCGGCACACGCGAACCCCTGGACCCGGTGCGGTTCCTGGGCAACAAGTCTTCGGGCAAGCAGGGCGTGGCCCTGGCCGAATCCGCACTGGCCGCAGGCGCCGAGGTCATCCTGATCCACGGGTATATGGATGTGGCCCCGCCGCCGGCCGCGAAACTGCATCGCGTGGACACCGCCCTTGAATTGCGGTCCGCAACCCTTTCCGCGGCGGCGGGTGCCGACGTGGTGATCATGGCCGCCGCCGTGGCGGACTTCCGTCCGGCCACCGTCTCCACGGGCAAGATCAAGAAGCGCGACGACGTCGGGGACCCCGTCATCAAACTGGTCCGCAACCCCGACATCCTGGTGGAGGTCGTGGCCCACCGGGCCGCCCAAAACCTGTCCCAGCTCATTATCGGCTTTGCGGCCGAGACCGGCGACGACGAACACGACGCCCGCAGCTACGCCGAGGCAAAGCTGGCGCGCAAGGGCTGCGACCTGCTGGTCGTCAACGAAGTCGGCCCGGGGGAGTCGGGCACCGAAAGGGTGTTCGGCCAAGACGACAACCAGGTGGAGATCCTGGCCCGCGACGGCGCCTGCCCCGTACAGGCGGCCGGGTCCAAGCGCGAGGTCGCGGACGCCGTCGTACAGGTCATTGCCGAACGGCTCCGGACGTGAAGGCAGTGCAGGGATGCGGTGTGCCTGCCCGTGCCCCGCGCCTGCGGGCGGCCGCAAAGAAGTCAACGCCAGGAAACCAGTAGAGTAGAGCAGTGACTTCAGCGAACCCCCTGCGCCTCTTTACCTCCGAATCAGTGACAGCCGGCCACCCGGACAAAATTTGCGACCAGATCAGCGACGCCATCCTTGACGCGCTGCTGGCCGAGGACCCCAACTCGCGGGTGGCAGTGGAAACCATGGCCACCACCGGGCTGGTCCACGTCGCCGGCGAGGTGACCACGGATGCGTATGTGGAAATTCCGCAGATTGTCCGCAACACGATCCTGGACATCGGCTACGACTCCTCGGCCAACGGCTTCGACGGGGCGCGCTGCGGCGTGTCCGTCTCGATCGGCCAACAGTCCCAGGACATCTTCGACGGCGTGTTCAACTCCCTCGAGGTCCGCGAGGGCACGGCCGTCGACGAAGACGACGCACAGGGGGCCGGGGACCAGGGCCTCATGTTCGGTTATGCCAGCAATGAGACCGCCTCCTACATGCCCACCCCGATCTACCTGGCACACCGCCTGTCCGAACGCCTCACGGACGTGCGCAAGTCCGGCCTGCTGGACTACCTGCGCCCCGATGGCAAGACCCAGGTGACCATCGGCTACGACGGCGATGTGCCCGTCTCCGTGGACACGGTCGTCATCTCCAGCCAACACGCCGAAGGAACCAGCCTGGACCGGCTGCGCGCCGACCTGCAGGAATTTGTCATTGCGCCCGTCATGGACGCCTCCGGGCTGGACGTCGCCGCCGTGAAGACGCACCTGAACCCTGCCGGGCCCTTTGTGGTGGGCGGGCCCGTGGGCGACGCGGGCCTGACGGGCCGCAAGATCATCGTCGACACCTACGGAGGCATGGCCCGCCACGGCGGCGGCGCTTTTTCCGGCAAGGACCCGTCAAAGGTTGACCGCTCCGCCGCCTACGCCATGCGCTGGGTGGCCAAGAACGTGGTGGCGGCCGGGCTCGCCTCCCGGGTCGAGGTCCAGGTCGGCTACGCAATTGGCGTGGCCCGTCCCGTGGGCGTATATGTGGAAACCTTCGGCACCGAGACGGTGGACCCGCGCCGGATTGAACAGGCCATCGAGGCCGTCTTTGACCTGCGGCCCAGCCCCATCATCCGGGCCCTGGACCTCAAGCGCCCCATCTACGCCAAGACTGCCGCCCACGGCCACTTTGGCCGCGACGACCCTGACTTCACCTGGGAATACCTTGACCGCGTTCAAGCCCTGAAGGCCTTCTTCAACGCCTAGCCCCGGCAGATATCCACAGCCAGGCACAACGTTCGGGCACATGTCCGCCGTCTGTGGTTGGCTGGTGGGAAGGCCAGACCACGCTGGGTGGGAAGACCAGACCACGCTGGGTGGGAGGTGCAGGTGCTTTTTTGGGGCCGACGTTGCGGGCCGGCAGCGGCGCCCGAGAAAGCAACCGGCTGGCACGGCAGGAAGGCAGGCACGGCAGGAAGGGAAGCGCCATGGCAGGGCACCCGGAGCAGCATCCTGGGCGGCATCCGGAGCAGGGGGTCCAGTTGACCCTGCTCAGCGGCTTTGTGGGCCGCGAACGGGTGGCGGACCCCCATAGCGGCGTGGAACTGGCGTCCGCGCTGCCGGTGGCGCAGGTGGCCATCGACTCCGCACTGCCGCACCTGGACAGGATTTTTGACTATTCGGTGCCGAAGGCGCTGGACGTCGACGCCCGGCCGGGCGTGCGGGTGCGGGTGAAGTTTTCCGGCCAGGACCTCAACGGCTTCCTCGTGGCCCGGGTTGCGGAGTCCGAATCCGAGCGCCTGGTGCCGCTGGCGCGGGTGTATTCGGCCGTGCCGGTCCTGACGCCGCAGGTCCTTGAGTTGGCGCACCGCGTGGCGGCCCGTTGCAGCGGCACGGTGGCCGATGTTTTGCGCGTCGCCGTGCCGCCGCGGGTGGCCAGCCTGGACAAGGGCTACCTGGCGCAGGCCAGGGACCGCCAGAACGCGGCCGGCCCCGGTTCGGCGGCCGGCGCCGGTTCCGAGGCTGGCCCCAGTTCCGAGGCTGGCGGGGGCACTCCCGGCGGGTCCGTGCTGCCGGGACCCCTGCCGTCGGCCCACCCCGGCCGGTCGCTGTTCACCGGCTACTCCCACGCCGAGGAATTCCTTGCAGAGCTCGCCCTGGGCGCCTCGCCCAAGGCAGTGCTGCAGCCGCTGTCCGGCTACGGGCCGTCATCCTGGCACCACCAGCTGGCCCAGGCGACGGCCTACTGCCAGTTGTCCGGGCGCGGTGCCATCGTGGTGGTTCCCGACTTGCGGGACCTTCAGCTGCTGGAACGGGCGTTCGCCGCAGTCCTGCCCGAAGGCAGCTTCGTGAAATTGACCGCCGACGACGGCCCGGCGCTGCGCTATGAAAACTTCCTGCGGGTGCTCAGCGGCGACATCCGGATCGTGATCGGCACCCGCTCGGCAGCCTACGCCCCCGTGCGGGACCTGGGCCTGGTGTCCTGCTGGGACGACGGCGACGAGCTGCACATTGAACGCCGCGCCCCGTACCAGCACAGCCGGGACGTCCTGCTGCTGCGCTCCGAGCTGGAAAACACGGCGGTGCTCATGGCCGGGCACAGCCGCAGCATTGAATCACAGCGGCTGGTCTCCACCGGCTGGGCCAGGTCCCTCGTGGCTGAAAGGTCCATGGCCCGCACAGCCACCGCCCTGGTGATCAGCACCGCGGACAGCTTTGAGCAGTCCCGCGATCCGCTGGCGTCGCTGGCCCGGCTGCCGCACCGGGCCTGGGAGGCTGCCCGGGCCGCCCTGCCGTCCGGCCCGGTGCTGGTCCAGGTGGCCCGCACCGGCTACGCCCCGGCCCTGGCCTGCCAGCGCTGCCGTGAAGTGGCACGGTGCACCGATTGTGCCGGGCCGCTCCTGCAGGGCCGTTCCGAGGGCTCCGCCCAGTTGCTGGTCACCTGCCGGTGGTGCGGCCGGGCCGAACCGCACTTCAACTGCCCCACGTGCGGAAACAGGTCACTGCGGGCCCTGGCAGTTGGTGCGTCGCGCACGGCCGAGGAACTGGGCCGGGCCTTCCCTTCGGTCACGGTGATCTCCTCCTCCGGGGACCACATCAAGTCCGTGGTCCCAGACCGTCCGGCCATCGTGGTGGCCACGGTGGGTGCTGAACCGGTGGCGCAGCGCGGCTACGCGGCAGCGCTGCTTCTGGACGGCGACTCCCTGCTGCGGCGTGAGTCCCTGCGTTCCGGGGAGGACACGCTGCGGCGCTGGATGAACGCTGCGGCGCTGGTCCGCCCGGCCCGGGACGGCGGGGTGGTGGTGGTCACGGCCGATGATTCCGTCGAGGTACAGGCCCTCGTCCGCTGGGACCCGGCCGGCTACGCCGAACGGGAACTGGGCCTGCGCCATGAGCTCGGCCTGCCGCCGGCGGTCCGGGTCGCCTCGCTGACCGGGACCGAGGCGGGGGTCGCCGCCTTCACCGCCGCACTGGAACTGCCCGGCGCCGTGCGGGTCATCGGCCCCGCGCCGCTGGCCGGCCCCTACTCCGCCGGCCGGGGCACCGGCCCGGACGAGGAGCCCGACTACCGCACCCTGCTGTTCTTCCCCTATTCCATGGCCGCCACGGTCACCGCCGCCATGCGCTCGCTAAAAGCGGCCAACGCGGCCCGCCGCGCGGGGCCGCCCGTCCAGGTCCGCTGCGACGGCGTCGACGTCATTTAGCGCACCGCGGGCCGCGGGGGCAACCACGGCGGCCCGGGCAGCGGCCGCCGTTTCCGGGCGAAAACCCGGCGTTGACAATTGCTGCGCACAAGCGCCTACTGGTCGTATTCGGCGGCAGGGAACCGCCCGCGGGAGGACACCATGGACACCACAGCCGGGCCGGAACCAGTGCGGTCAATGAGGTTTGTTTTCGAATACGGGGACGGGAAGATCTCCCTCGTCCTGCAGCAGCCCGTGGACGCGGCCGTCAGCGGATTTGACGTCCACCCGGACCTGCGGCCGGGGGATTACGTGGAGGTCCGCGACTCCGAGGGCGGCATGCTCAGCCGGGTGCCCGTCCGCCCCGGAATGGCCGCCAGCGCTGAGGTATTTCCGGAAAATGCCGGGGAACCGATCACCCGGGTGGACAGGGCACAGGCGCGGGGCGCGTTCACCGTTGTCGCGCCGGCCCCGCAGTCCGCCAGCCAGGTCGCCGTCGTCCGCGTCCCGGCGCCCGGGGCGCCCCTGCAGGCCGGCGCCGAAGCGGCACCGGCCGCCGAAGCGCCCGCCGTCACCGACTTGGCGACGTTCGCCCTCGATACCCGGTCAGGAGGGCAGCGGCGATGACCACCGCAGACGGACACATCATCGGGACCACGCAGATCGCCGGATCGGCCCCGCACAACAGGGCATTCAACATTGCCATGATGGGAGACGGATTCCAGGCAGGTGAACAAGCCGCCTTTGACACTGCCTGCAGCAACTTCCTCACCGCGTTCTTTGGCACGCCGCCCTATGACCGCCTCGCGCCGGCCATCAACGTCTTTCGCATCAATGTGGCGTCCACCGACTCCGGCGCCGACGATCCCGTGGCAACCGGGGGAACCGGCGCCAGCCCGAGGACCTACTTCGATTCCTCCTTTGGCAACAACGGCATCCGCCGTCTGCTCGAGTGCAACAGTTCCACTGCCCTGACGGTTGCCGCCGGCGCCGTGCCGGCCTTTACCGTGGCCCTCGTGGTGGTCAATTCCAGCGTTTACGGCGGCAGTGGCGGATCCGTTGGTACGTATTCGCTGGCCGGCGGCGCCACCGAGATCGCCCTCCACGAACTCGGACATACGGCCTACGGCCTGGCCGACGAATATCCGTACTATGCCGGCGGCAATGAAACCGGCCACGACCACCACCCCACCGGGGAACCGGGCCAGCCCAACGTCACCACGAATGCCGTGCGTGCCACACTCAAGTGGGGATGGGCGGTGAATGCCGCCACTGCCGTGCCCACCATGGCCAACCCCGACTGCAGCACCGTCGACGCACGGCCCAGCCCGGTGCCTGGGGGGACGGTTGGCCTGTTTGAAGGCGCCGACTATTATCATTGCGGCGCTTACCGGCCCGAGTACGACTGCAAGATGCGTGAACTCGGGGTCCCCTTTTGCCGGGTGTGCCGGCAGGTGATCTGGAACCGGATTGATCCTCTGGGCACACTTGTGGCCAGGAACCGCACACCGATCAGCGTCGTCGCGCGCTACCCGGAGCATCTGGACGTGTTTGCGGCAGGGGCCGACGGACGAACCATGTCCGACTGGTGGGACGCCAACAGCGGCTGGTCCGGCTGGTTCCAGCTCTCCGGAGGTGTTGCCTCCGGAGGCGGGACGGGGTCGCCGGTGACGGCCGTGGCCCGGTATTCGGGCCACCTTGACGTTTTCACGGTGGGGACGGACAACCGTGTCTACAGTGCCTGGTGGGATGTGAACGGCGGCTGGTCGGGCTGGTTCCCGCTGGGATCCCTGGTTGCCCGGGGCGGGTCCACGGTCAACGTGGTGGCCCGGTATTCTGACCATCTGGATGTTTTCACCACGGCCGCCAACGGGGCCATCATGTCCACCTGGTGGGATGCCCGAGCAGGGTGGGCGGGATGGTTCCAGGTTTCGGGTGGGGTGGCCGCGGCGGGGGCCGCCGTGACGGCGATTGCCCGGTACCCGTTCCACCTCGACCTGTTCACCATCGGCACCGACAACCGCCCCTGGAGCTGTTGGTGGGATGATCGTTCCGGTTGGTCCGCATGGTTCCCGCTGGGCTCCCTGGTGGCGCGGCCCGATTCCACCGTCAACGTCGTTGCCCGCTACCGGGACCACCTGGACCTGTTCACCACCGCGTCCAACGGCGCCATCATGTCCACCTGGTGGGATGCACGTTCCGGCTGGGGAACGTGGTTCCAGGTCTCCGGCGCAGTGGCGTCGCCGGGCTCTCCCGTCACGGCCATCGTCCGCTATTCCAACCACCTGGATGTGTTCACGGTGGGCACGGACAACCGGATCTACAGCACGTGGTGGCATGACACCGCCGGCTGGGCGCCCTGGTTCAACGTCTCCGGCGGGATCGCCAAGCCTGGCAGCCACGTCGTGGCGATTTCGCGGGTGGCCGAACACATTGACGCCTTCGCCGTGGGATCGGACGGACTCATCTACAGCACATGGTGGGACGGGACGGGGGGATGGGCCAGGTGGTTCCAGCTGGGCATCACGTGAGACAGAGCGTTCAGCGGGGTCCGCGCAGTTCCTCGGCTATCGCCAGCAGCTCCCGTGCCGACGCATCCCAGCTGAACGTGGCCGCCCGGGCCACCGACTCCCGCGAGCTGGCCGCCCAGGCCACTGGATCGTCCAAGGCCCGCACGGCAGCCGCGAAGGCGGCGGGGGAGTCGGCCGGGACGTAGTGGCCGGCAGTGCCGCCCACTTCACGGAAGATGTCCGTGTCGGCCACCACTACGGGCGTGCCCAGGGCCATTGCCTCCACCAGCGGCAGGCCGTAGCCTTCCGCCTTGGACAGGGTGACCAGCGCGGTGGTGCGCAGCAGCAGTTCGTCGTATTCGGCGTCGGTGACCCCGTTGTGGAAAACAACCTTGGCCCCGGACGGGATGAGCGCGGACAGCTCGGCCCGGCGCTGCGGGGTGATGCGGCTGAGAAGGTTCAAGGTGAACTCCGGCAGTTCCGCCATCCCGGCAATGAGCGTCTCCACGTTCTTGTACGGCATGAAGGAGCCCATGTACGTCAGTGTCTTTTCCGGCGACACCGAGGCGTCGCGGGGCACCCGGCCCCCCTGCGGGGCGTTGCCCACAATCCGGATGGGCTTTCTCGTGAGGGCAAACTTGTTCATCAGGGCAAGCGTGGTCCGGCTGATCGTGGCGACCACATCGGCCCGGTTCAGCAGCAGCCTTTGCGGCCAGTAGGCCTTGTGGTACAGGCGCCAGAGCACGCGCACCGGTGCCGGCAGGAAACCGGGGGGAGCGGGATGTTCGTAGTAGATCAGGTCGTGCAGGGTGAGCACCAGGGGGTATTTCCGTCCCCAACTGCCCATGGTCTGCATCGGGCAAAACACCAGGTCCGCGCCCAGCTTGTTCACCTGCCGGGCCACCATCAGCTCCAGCGGCGAGAGGGGCGAGTTGACCTTGACCCACGGCAGGTCCGGGAGCAGCGCCAGCTGCCGTTCGTCGTGGATGAGCATGATGACGTCTGCGTGGGCGGCGACGGCGGCCATGAGGCTGGACCCGTAGCGGCTGATGCCGTCGTGGTGGTCCAGCCGGGTGAAGCGGGCGTCCATGACCAGTTTGGGCCGGCGGCCGCGGGGCAGGGGTGCGGCTTCGGGCGGGGGAACGGGGGTGGTGCCGGTGCTCACGGTGCGGGGTGCCTTTCCAGGAAGGTGTTGATGGCCGAGGCTGCCGGCTCCGGGGTTTCATAGTGGATCAGGTGGCCGACGTCGTTGATGACGACCAATTCCCCCTCCGGCAGCAGCTCCATCAATTTGTGCTGGTCGGGAAGTGTGGCGATTTCATCCTTGGCACCGGCAATGAGCAGCACGGGCAGGGCAAGACCGCCGGCGACCTGGCGCACCGTGCCGCTGACCGAGGCGCGGAAGGATTCCAGCAGCATGTCCCGGTTCGCGAAACTGCTAAAGTACGCGTGGTGTTGGCCGTGGATGAACGCCAGCAGCGCCTTGTCGCGGGTCTTGGCCATCGCCACGCTCATGAGATGGACAATGAGCCCGTTGCGCAAAAGTGCATTGCCCAAGCCGGCCGGAAGCCTCGCAGACGCCGCGTAGTAAAGCACGGCCAGCCTCGTCAGGGCGCCCTGGGGCCCCTCCAGTGCCGGCGCTGCGATGGGGTTGATGAGAATCAGCGGTTGCACGCGGCCCGGGTGGGCCGCCACAAAGTGGCTGGCCACGATGGAGCCAAAGGAATGGCCCAACAACACCGTCCGGCTTCCCAGCGCCAGTGTGTCCAGGAATCCGGCCAGAAATTCGCCGTAGCCGGCCACATCGTGGCGGGCGTCGCCAAAGGCGGGGGAGAGCCCAAACCCGGGCAGGTCCGGCATGATGACCCGGTGCTCCGGGAGCAGCTCGACCACCCGTTCCAGTCCGTGGTGGTCGCCGCGGAAGCCGTGGACCATGACAATGGTGCGGGTGGCGGGCGTCCACGCCACCGGGGCGTAGTCCCAATAGCGCACGGCCGTGCCGGCCACCTCAACCGTGTGGGCCCCGGAGCGGGCGGACAGGTCAACAGCGATGGGGGCGGGGCCCGACGTCGAACTTTCCTTCACGTTCTCCCTCACTGGCGCGCTAATTGACGTTGTTGGGGTTCGAACCGGAGCGGCGCCCGCTGTCCATGGCTGCGACGACGGCCATCTCGGCGTCGTCGAGGGCGAAGCCAAAAACGTCCAGGTTGGCTGCGATCCGGTCCCGGCTGCTGGCCTTGGGGATCACGAGGTGGCCGGACTGGACATGCCAGCGCAGCACCACCTGCGCCACGGACTTACCGTGCGCGGCCGCAAGTCGCGACAGGGCAGGGTCCGCCAGGAGCTGCCCGCGGGCCAGCGGGCTCCAGGCCTGCGTGGTGATCCCCAGTTCCGCGTGAAGTGCCCGGAGCTCGTGCTGTTGGAGCCACGGGTGGAGTTCGACCTGGTTGACGGCCGGGACCACGTCGGTGGCGTCGAGCAGGCGGTGCAGGTGGGCGGGTTCAAAGTTGCTGACCCCGATGGCCCGCACCAGGCCGTCGTGATAGAGGGTCTCCAGTGCCTTGTAGGTGGGGATGAACAGGTCCTGGTCCGGGCAGGGCCAGTGGATGAGGAACATGTCCAGGTAGTCCAGCTTCAGCCGGTCCATCGATTCGCCAAAGGCGGCCAGCGTTGAGTCGTAGCCGTGCCGGTCATTCCACACTTTGGAGGTGACAAAGAGCTCACCGCGCGGGGTTCCGGCCGCCACGGCGGCGTTGACGGCCTGCCCCACGCCCTCCTCGTTGCCGTACAAGGCCGCGGTGTCCACGGTCCTGTAGCCGGCGTCGATGGCGGTGGAGACCAGCGCGGCGCAGTCAGCGGCCGGGACCTTGTAGACGCCGTAACCGAGGGCGTCGATGCGGACGCCGTTGTTGAGGGAAACTTTGGGTGCCAGGTGCATGCCTACGACTCTAGCGGTCCCTGCGGGTGCGGCGCGGCCCCCCGGCCGGTGGCTAGAGACCGTCGAGACTGTTCAGGAAGCCGACAATGGGGTCGCCTGAGTGGCTGTCCCCTTCCACCAGCTCCCTGGCGGTGCCTTCATCCACGATCAAATCGGTGGCGAGCCCCGCGGCCAGGGCCCCCCGCAGGCCCTTGATCTTTTTGGCCCCGGAGACCACGCATATCCGACGCCGGACCTTGCGCAGGCTGTCCAGGCCGGGTCCGCTGGAGCGGTCATTGAGCACGATTCCGGTATCACTGCCATCGTCGCGGAAAAAGACGGTGGCGACGTCGCCGGCCACGCCGCCGGCAACCAGCTCGTCAAGGTCCGTCGCGTCCAGGTAGCCGCCGGAGTAGACGTGGCTGGGGACGTCGGCGTCCATGGAGCCGACCCCGAAAATGGCAATCGTCATGCGTTCCTGTAGCTGAAGGATGCGCCGGACGCTGCGTTCCTCCCACATCATGCGCTTGGTCTCGGCGTGGTCAAAGAAGGCCGGGACGGGAAACTGCTCCACCTTGGCTCCGTAGGCGTTGCCGAAGCGCCGGACGATCTCGGAGGCGTAGGCGATGCCCGTGGTTTGCGTGTTTCCGGCTCCGTTGAGCTGAACGATGGTGGTCCCGTGCGTCGTTTTGCGGGTCAGGTGGCGGCTGACGGCACTGAGGGTGGAGCCCCAGGCCACTCCGATGACGGCGTTCGAGTCGACCAGCGCCGTGATGGTGCGGGCGGCCTGCATGCTGACCCGGTCCAGGACGTCCACGTCGTCGAGCGTGTCCAGCACGGGCACCACGTGGACTTCCACCCGGTAGCGCTGGTGGATGGCCCGCTCCAGCTCGGGGGCACGGTCGGCCGGTGTCTTGACCTGGATCTGCACCAGGCCGCTTTCGCGGGCCGTGGAGAGGAGCCTTGAGACAGTGGAGCGCGAGGTGCGAAGTTCCCTGGCTATGGCATCCATCGTCTGGTCCTGCAAATAGTACATTTGTGCAGCCCGGAGCGCGTCGGACTGCTTTGATCGCTTGCTGGGCATGACAATCACATCCTTTCTGCACGTATGTGCAAACAGGTTGATTATATATTTCACATCCTCAAACAATGGTGGGACCAGGCGCCCTGTGCGCAACAACACACCATGAGAATGAGGTCCACGTGAGCCTCCCCGGCCATGCCGACAAGAACTCCAACTCCTCCGCCACCGCCCACTACAACGGCCCCGAGGCCGCCCCGAGGCCCCACGTGGAGTCGTTGCGCGGCCGGCCCCACGCCCAGGTGCTCGTCATTGGCGGCGGCATCAACGGCGTCGGAACGTTCCGTGACCTGGCCCTCCAGGGCATTGACGTGGCACTCGTCGAGCGCGGTGACTATTGCCAGGGTGCCTCGGGGGCCTCCTCGCACATGATCCACGGCGGGATCCGCTACCTGGAGAACGGCGAGTTCCGGCTGGTGCGCGAATCCGTCGTGGAACGCAACCGGCTGCTGCGGATCGCACCCCACTATGTCAAGCCGCTGCAGACCACCATCCCCATCTTCAGCACGTTTTCCGGGATCATGGCCGCACCCCTGCGCTTCCTGACGCACCAGCAGGGCAAGCCCCAGGAGCGTGGCGCGTTCCTGATCAAGGCCGGCCTGAGCCTGTACGACTTCTTCTCCCGCGACGGCGGCGCCGTCCCCCGCCACGAGTTCAAGGGCCGGGCCAAGGCGCTGGCCGAACTGCCGGCCCTGCATCCGGGCATCAAGTATGCGGCGACCTACTATGACGCCTCCGTGCACAACCCGGAGCGCCTGACCCTGGACGTCCTCCAGGACGGCGAGCGGGCGGGATTGACGGGGGACGGCGCCAGCCGCGCCCGCGCCACGAACTACCTTGCCGCCACTTCCACCACGGACGGCGGGGTGGTGCTGACGGACCAGCTCACCGGCGAGGAATTCACGTTCACGGCCGACGTCATCGTCAACACGACCGGCGCGTGGGTGGATGCCACCAACACGGCCATGGGCGCCGAAACCCGTTTCATGGGCGGCACGAAAGGCTCCCACATCGTCCTGGACCACCCCGGACTGCTCGCAGCGTGCAACGGCCGGGAGATCTTCTTCGAGCACACCGACGGGCGCATTGTGCTCATCTACCCCATGGGAGACCGCGTCCTGGTCGGCACCACGGACGTCGACGCGGACATGGGTGAGGATGCCGTGTGCACGGATGCGGAGATTGATTACTTCCTTGACTTGATCAGGCACGTTTTCCCTGCCGTTCCCGTCACACGCAACGAAATTGTGTACAGCTTCGCCGGCGTGCGCCCCCTGCCCCGCCACGACGAAACCGCCCCGGGGTTCGTCTCCCGTGACTACCGCATCGAGCGGTCGGAGCGCACCATCGCCGGTGCGGCCGTCCCCGTGCTGAGTTTGGTGGGCGGGAAGTGGACCACGTTCAGGGCTCTGTCGGAGCATCTTGCCAACGACGTCCTGGCGGCGTTGGGCTCGGCACGGAAAACTTCGACCGCGAAGCTTCCCATCGGCGGCGGAGCGGACTTCCCCGCCACGGATGCCGGCGTGGAGGCATGGATTGCCGGGCACGTCAGCGACACCGTTGACGCGGCCCGCGCCGGCGTCCTGCTGACCCGGTACGGGACGCGTGCGGAGCAGGTGCTGGCCTACCTGGCGGCGGGCGATGACGACCCCTTCGAATCGACGCAGGAATTAAGCCGCCGGGAGATTGAGTTCATGGTTGGGCACGAACAGATCGGCCACCTGGTGGATGTGCTGATCCGGCGCACATCCTTGGCCTTCCGCGGCCTGGTCACCCCTGAACTGCTCGCTGAAACCGCCGCTGCGCTGGCCGGGCCGCTGACGTGGTCTCGGCAGCGGCAGCTTGATGAGGCCAGCCACGCCGCAGACGTCCTGTTCCGCCTGCACCGCGTCCAGGTGCAAAGCGCCTGATTCCTCGGGGAGCAGAGCAGGAGAAACGGGCGCCCCACCTGGGCGTCCGAATAACAAAATATGGAAAAAGAAGGAGTCAAAGATGTCTCTTGGAACAGTGTTCCTGTCCGAAGTGATGGGAACCATGATGCTCACCCTGCTGGGTTGCGGCGTCGTTGCCAACGTTGCCTTGAGGGGAACCAAGGGCAATGCCGGCGGCTTCCTCATGGTCAACTGGGGTTGGGGCCTGGCCGTGATGGCCGGTGTGTTCATCGCCGCAAAGTCGGGCGCACACCTCAACCCTGCCGTCACGGTGGGCATCCTTTCCAGCGGTGCCACCGACTATGCGCCGAACGTGCCTGTCACCTTCGCCTCGACGCTGACGTACTTTGGCGCTGAGATGCTCGGCGCCTTCCTCGGCGCCGTCGTGTGCTGGCTGGCCTACAAGCAGCACTTCGACGACGAGCCCGACGGCGCCACGCAGTTGGGAGTCTTCTCCACCGGCCCGGCCAAGCGCAGCTATGGCTGGAATGTTCTCACCGAGGTCATTGGCACTTTCGTGCTGGTGTTCGTCATCCTGCACTTTGGCGGCGGCGTGAGCGGCCTTGGCCCGCTGCCCGTGGCCCTTCTGGTTGTCGGCATCGGCGCCTCCCTCGGCGGCCCCACCGGCTACGCCATCAACCCGGCCCGTGACTTGGGCCCGCGAATTGCCCACGCACTGTTGCCGATCAAAGGCAAGGGCGCCAGCGACTGGAGCTACTCCTGGGTCCCGGTCGTTGGCCCGCTGGCGGGCGGCGCCCTCGGCGGGCTGATGGCGCAGTGGCTGCCCCTCGTGGCCAAGTAGGTCCGGAGCCTGGGCCCAAGTGGTCGAAAAGCCTTGTTGTTAAGTGTCTTTTGAAGTAGACAAAGAAGAGTGGATCGTGGGTCGCGGCTTGCTGGCAAGCTGCACAAACAAAGGAAACAAGTGATGTCTCAGTACGTAATCGCCATTGACCAGGGAACGACAAGCAGTCGCGCCATCGTGTTTGACCACGACGGCAACATCGTCTCGAGCGGACAGCTTGAGCACGAGCAGATTTTCCCGAAGGCAGGCTGGGTGGAGCACAACGCCACCGAAATCTGGAACAACACGCGCGAAGTCATCGGAACAGCCTTGGCGCAGGCCAACCTCACCCGGCACGACATCGTCGGCGTCGGCATCACCAACCAGCGCGAGACCGCTGTGGTCTGGGACAAGAACACCGGCGTTCCCGTCTACAACGCCATCGTCTGGCAGGACACCCGCACCCAGGGCATCGTCGACGAGCTCGCGGCGGACGGCGGCGTCGAGCGCTTCAAGGCGAAGGTGGGGCTGCCGCTGGCAACCTACTTCTCCGGCACGAAGATCAAGTGGATCCTGGACAATGTCGAGGGGGCCCGCGAAAAGGCCGAGGCCGGAGACCTCTTGTTCGGAAACACGGACAGCTGGGTCGTGTGGAACCTGACGGGCGGCACGGACGGGGGGGTGCACATCACCGACGTCACCAACGCCTCCCGCACCATGTTCATGGACCTGGAAACCCTGGCCTGGGACGATGACATCATGGCCGCGTTCGGGGTGCCGAAATCCATGATGCCGGCCATCAAGTCCTCCTCCGAGGTCTACGGCACCGTGCACGGCAGCCAGCTGCTGCGCGAAACCCCGGTCGCCGGCATTCTCGGCGACCAGCAGGCCGCCACGTTCGGCCAGGCGGCGTTTGCCACCGGCGAGGCCAAGAACACCTACGGCACCGGCTGCTTTCTGATCTTCAACACGGGCGAGGAGATCATCCACTCCAAGAACGGGCTGCTGACCACGGTGGGCTACAAGCTCGGCGACGCCGCACCGCACTACGCCCTGGAAGGTTCCATTGCGGTCACCGGCTCCCTGATCCAGTGGCTGCGCGACAACATCGGCATGATCAAGTCCGCCCCTGAGGTCGAGGAACTGGCTGCCGCGGTTGAGGACAACGGCGGGGTGTACATCGTCCCGGCCTTCTCCGGGCTCTTTGCACCGTACTGGCGTCCGGACGCCCGCGGCGCCATCGTGGGCCTGACCCGCTTCGTGAACAAAAACCACATTGCCCGGGCGGCACTGGAGGCCACGGCCTTCCAAACCCGCGAGGTGCTCGACGCCGTCAACGCCGACTCCGGAGTGGACCTCACCGAGCTGAAGGTTGACGGCGGCATGGTCGCCAACGACGCGCTCATGCAGTTCCAGGCCGACATCCTCGGCGTGCCGGTCATCCGCCCCAAGGTCATTGAAACCACGGCTCTGGGCGCGGCCTATGCCGCCGGCCTGGCCGTGGGATTCTGGAAGGACCTGGGTGAGCTGTCCAGCAACTGGTCCGAGGACAAGCGCTGGGAACCGAACATGGATCCCGCCGAGCGTGACCGGCAGATGCGCCTGTGGAAGAAGGCCGTCACCAAGTCCATGGACTGGGTGGACAGCGACGTGAAGTAGCCCCCTCCCAACTGTGACGCACTTGTTGCACGAAATCCGCGGATTACGTGCAACAAGTGCGTCACAGTTGTGGTTTTAGGCCGTGGCGGCGGCGGCAGGCGGGTGCGCTAAAGTAAAAGGGTGCAGAACTTTCCTCTTCTTACTTAGCCGCGACAAAAACGTTGCGGCCCGCCCCTTGCCCTGTCGAGGGGCTTTTGTGTGCAAGGGGCAGGTCAGTGCAAAAAGCCAATGATGAACGAAAAAGGCAGGGTACGTGAGCGTGCAGTCCCAAACTGAAGAGAACAGCGACGAGGGCGTTTACAGTTTCGCCCAGATCGAGGCCAAGTGGCCCGCCGTCTGGGAGGACCTGAAGGTCTTCACGCCCCTTGACGACGGATCCAAGGAACGCCGCTACGTCTTGGACATGTTCCCCTACCCCTCCGGGGACCTGCACATGGGCCACGCCGAGGCCTTTGCGATGGGCGACGTCGTTTCCCGCTACTGGCGCCAGCTCGGCTACGACGTGCTGCACCCGATCGGTTGGGACTCCTTCGGCCTGCCGGCGGAGAACGCCGCCATCAAGCGCAACGCCCACCCCAGCGAGTGGACGTACGCCAACATCGAGACCCAGGCGGAGTCGTTCAAGCGCTACGCCATTTCCGTGGACTGGTCCCGCCGCCTGCAGACCTCCGATCCCGAGTACTACCGGTGGACGCAGTGGCTGTTCAAGCGCTTTTACGAGCGCGGCCTGGCCTACCGCAAGGATTCCCCGGTGAACTGGTGTCCCAAGGACCAGACAGTGCTGGCCAATGAGCAGGTCGTCAACGGCGCCTGCGAACGGTGCGGGACCGTCGTGACCAAGAAGTCGCTGAACCAGTGGTACTTCAAGATCACCGACTACGCCGACCGCCTCCTGGATGACATGGATGCGCTGAAGGGGAACTGGCCCGAGCGGGTGCTGGCCATGCAGCGGAACTGGATCGGCCGCTCCGAGGGCGCCCATGTCACCTTCGTCATTGAGGCCGCGGGGGAGCAAGCCGAGCACCAGCTCACGGTCTTCACGACCCGCCCCGACACCCTTTACGGGGCGACGTTCTTTGTCGTGGCCGCCGACGCCCCGCTGGCCCTGGAACTGGTCACCGCCGGGCACGCCGAGTCGCTAAGCGACTACCGCGAGCAGGTCAAGGCCCTCAGCGACATCGAGCGCCAGGCCACCGACCGCACCAAGACCGGCGTGTTCACGGGCCGCTACGCCATCAACCCGCTCACCGGGGAGAAACTGCCGGTCTGGGCTGCCGACTACGTCCTGGCCGACTACGGAACCGGCGCCATCATGGCCGTCCCGGCCCATGACCAGCGCGACCTGGACTTCGCCAAGGCCTTTGGGCTGCCCGTGCGCGCGGTCCTGGACACCGGCCAGGAAGACCCCGCCGTGACCGGCACCGCGACCTCCGGAGAGGGCACGCTGGTGAACTCGGGGGAGCTGAACGGCCTGAGCAAGTCCGAGGCCATTCCGGCCGCCATTGCGATCCTGGAGAAGCTGGGGACGGGGGAGAAGTTCGTCAACTTCCGGCTGCGCGACTGGCTGCTCTCCCGCCAGCGTTTCTGGGGTGCACCCATCCCGATCATCCACTGCCCCGACTGCGGGGAGGTCCCCGTCCCCGACGACCAGCTGCCCGTGCGGCTGCCGGAGAACCTGCGCGGGGAGGCGCTGTCCCCGAAGGGAACCTCGCCGCTGGCCTCCGCGGCCGACTGGGTCAATGTGGACTGCCCGCAGTGCGGCGCCGCCGCCAGGCGCGACACCGACACCATGGACACCTTCGTGGACTCCTCCTGGTACTTCCTGCGGTTTGTCTCCCCGCAGTACACGCAAGGCCCGTTTGACCCCGCCAAGGTCAACGACTGGATGCCCGTGGGCCAGTACGTCGGCGGTGTCGAGCATGCCATCCTGCACCTGCTCTACGCGCGCTTCTTCACCAAGGTCCTCCACGACATGGGCATGCTTGAGGCGACGGAGCCGTTCAGCCGCCTGCTCAACCAGGGCCAGGTGCTCAACGGCGGCAAGGCCATGAGCAAGTCCCTGGGCAACGGCGTGGACCTGGGCCAGCAGCTGGACCGCTACGGCGTCGACGCCATCCGCCTCACCATGGTCTTTGCCGGCCCGCCGGAGGACGACGTCGACTGGGCGGATGTTTCGCCGTCGGGCTCGGCCAAGTTCCTGGCCCGTGCCTGGCGCCTGGGCCGCGACGTGGACAGCGCCCCAGGCACCGATCCGGCAACGGGGGATGCCGCACTCCGCTCCCTCACGCACCGCACCATCCATGAGGCCAAGGCCTTGCTGGAAGGCCACAAGTTCAACGTGGTCGTGGCGAAGCTGATGGAGCTGGTCAACGCCACGCGCAAGGTCATCGACTCCGGCGCCGGCGCAGCCGACCCGGCAGTCCGCGAAGCTGCCGAGGCAGTTGCCGTGTTGCTAAGCCTCTTTGCCCCCTACACGGCGGAGGACCTGTGGAACGCGCTGGGCCACCCGGCGTCGGTGGCCAATGCCGGCTTCCCGGTGGTGGATGAGGCCCTGCTGGTGCGGCAAAGCATCACAGCCGTCGTCCAGGTCAAGGGCAAGGTGCGCGACCGGCTGGAGGTGTCCCCGGACATCACCGACCACGCGCTGCGCGAACTCGCCCTGGCGTCGGAGAGCGTGCAGAAGGCGCTTAACGGCGCCGGCATACGCACTGTCATTGTCCGGGCGCCCAAACTGGTCAACATCGTCCCGGCCTAGGCAGCAGACGACACCTAACCACTGCGCCTTCCCGGGCCGACGGTCCGGGCGGGTGGCATCTCCCAGGCGGGAGCAGAAGGGGGAGCGGCATGGAAAAGCCCGGAGCGCGAGACTGGCTGCGCCACCAGGCTGCCCGGCTCCGCCCACGGCCCGCCGCCGGCGACGCCATGGCGCCCAAGCCACGCATCGCCGTCGTGACCGATTCCGCCGCAGCCCTTCCTCCTGACTGGGTAGTGGAGCTCGGGGCGGGGGGCCGCCTGGCGGTGGTGCCCATGCCCGTCATCATCGGCGGTGACGTTTTTTCCGACGATGACGCCGGACTTGAGGCGCACATGTCCCTCGCCCTGGCCTCCGGCACCGAAATTCGCACCTCCCGGCCGTCGCCGGGCCAGTTCGACCGTGCCTACCAGGCCGCTGCCGAGGCCGGCTTCGACGCGGTGGTATCCATTCACATTTCCGCGAAACTTTCCGGCACGCTGGACTCGGCGGCCCTCGCCGCCGCCCGGGCCGGCATCCCGGTGCAGGTGCTCGACTCCGCCACGGTGGGGATGGCCCAGGGCGCCGGGGTCCAGGCGGCCGTCCACACCGCCGCCGCCGGAGCTCCGCTGGAGGATGTCCTGGCGGCGGCCCGGGACGCGTTGACGGGTGCACGCGTTTTTTTCTACGTCCCGAGCCTGGACCAGCTGCGCCGTGGCGGGCGGATCAGCCTCGCGTCCTCGTGGGTGGGGGCTGTGCTGGACATCAAGCCACTGCTGTGCATCCGGGACGGGGCCGTGGTGCCGCTGGAAAAGGTCCGCACCGCTGCCAAGGCCGTCGCCCGGCTGGAGAGGCTCGCGGCCAACGACGTCGCCGCCCGTCCGGCAGGGAGCGCCCGCGTCAGCGTCCACCACTTTGGCAACGCCGACCAGGCGATCGCACTGGGCGAGGCGCTGCAGGCGGACTGTCCCGGGCTGTCCCCGGCGGGGTTGACCCGCCTGCCGGCCGTTCTGGCGGCGCATGCCGGTCTGGGCGTCCTGGTGGTGGTTGTTTCGAACATCCTCGTGCCGCTGCCACCACCAGTCACTCCGCCATTGGTCCCTCCACAGGGGGGTCGGGCCGCCTAGCCGCCCACAATTTAGCCACGGCCCTGGGACGGGCCGCGGGGCCGCGCCTACCGTTGGGGGCATGAGTGGCGAGCACCGCGAGGCGGCATGGACGCCGGATGCCGGGCCGGGCGGCACCGGCCCCGGCGCTCGCACACCTGCCGCCGCCGCGGGCACCGACGTCCCTGCCGCCGCCGCGGACACCGACAGGGGAACCTGTACCGGGGGCAGAGGGCCGCGCTGGATCATTTCCCTGCGCGCGCTCGTCGTGGTGCTCGCCATGGCCGTGGCGGCAGCGGGCGTGCTGTGGCTGGAACAGGCAGCCTCCTCCCCGACCGACGGGCAACTGGCGGCCGGGGAAGCGGCGAAGGTGGATGTTCCGCCGCTGGACGTTCCCCCGCTGGACGGTGCCTCGAGCGCGGCGACAGGGCCTTCGGGACATGGAGCCCCGACACCGGAAGCCGAGGCAAGCGGGCCGCCGGGCGCAGGCACAGTGGTCGTCCATGTGGCGGGCGCCGTCAGGCATCCGGGCGTGTACACGCTGCCGTCCGGCAGCCGGATTCAGCAAGCGATTGAGGCCGCTGGAGGTGCCCTGCCCACCGCCATGCTCGATGCACTGAACCTCGCCGCCGCCGCCGCCGACGGAACACAGATCCTGGTGCCAATGCTGGCCAAGGCGGGTACCGCAGGCGCGGGTGGCAGCGGTGCGGGCCAGGGTGGCAGCGGTGCGGGCCAGGGTGGCAGCGGTGCGGGCCAGGGTGTGGCGGGAACGGCACCACCCGGTTCCACGGGCGTCCCGCTCAACCTCAACACGGCCACGATGGAGCAGCTCGATGCCTTGCCGGGGGTGGGCCCGGTGCTGGCGGGGCGGATCGTCGCCTGGCGCAGCGACCACGGGCTCTTCTCGTCGGTCGAAGAACTAGACGCAGTCCCGGGCATCGGTGCCAAGATGTTGGCCAACATTCGTCCCCTGGTCACGGTCCAATGAGGGCCCCCATGGGACGGGATGCCGCGCGGTGGCAGCGGTATTCCAGTGCCGCCGTGGACGGGAACCGCGGGCGCGGGGACAACCCTGGCGACTACCTTGGCCGCCCCAACGGAGCGCGGCCCAACGGAGCGCGGCCCAACGGAGCGCGGCCCAACGGAGCGCGGCCCAAAGCAGGGAGGTTCCCCCGAGCCACGCTTCGAGCCAAAATTCCAGGCCTCGGCGCAGCGCCCGGCAGCCTGTCGGATGCGGGCCCGCGGCCCCGACCGGACCTGCGCCTGCTCCCTGCCGTTGCGGCATCGTGGGCCGGGGCCGCTGCAGCCATTGCGCAGCCATGGCAGCACTCTGCAGCCGGGGCGGTTACCTGCCTGGCCCTGTGCGCCGCCGCCGTGGCGGCAGTGTGGCGGCTGCAACCCCGGAATGGCGGGGCCTGGGACCGCCGCAAGCCCCGCCGGAGGGCTGCGGCGGGGCTCGCCTCCGGGGCGGCCGCCACGGCAGCCGTGGCAGCAGTGTGTCTTGGCACCGTGCTGCTGGCCGCCTCCGTGCGCCAGCATGAGCGCCAAACCGACCCTCTGGCCGTCGCCGTGGCCGGAGGCTCCCCTGTCTCCCTGACCATGACGGTCACGGACAACCCACGCCTGCCCGGGCCGGGTCATGGACCGCCCCGGGTGGTTTTTGGTGCCGTGCTGGTGCAGGCCGCCGTGCGCGGGGGCATGGCTGGCGGCCGGCTCCCGGTGCGGGTGGTGGCGGGCCTGGAGTGGGCCCATGTTCGTGCCGGCGACACCGTTTCCACGGCCGGGACCGTGGTACCGGCCCCCCTTCGGGAACCCAACGCCGGAATTCTGCGGCCGGCCACGGCTCCCCTCGATGTTCGCCCGCCGAAGGGCCGAAGCCCGGCACTGGCCTTCAGGACCGGCTGGCTTGCGGCGGCGCAGCGGGTCTGGGCCCGGGGTGCACCGGATGTTGCCGGCCTGCTGCCGGGAATGGTCATGGGGGACCGCAGTGCCGGCCCGCCCGGCCTGGACGAGTCGATGAAGGCCGTCGGCCTGACCCACCTGACCGCAGTCAGCGGTGCCAACTGCACGCTGGTGCTCGCAGCCCTGATGCTGGGGCTGCGGACGCTGCATGCACCCCGCTCCGTGGCAAGTGGCGTGGCAGTGTTGGGCTTGGCGGGATTTGTGGCCGTGGTGGGTCCGGATCCCAGCGTCCTGCGGGCGGCCGCCATGGGAGGGATAGGGTGCCTCGCCATGCTCAGCGGCCGGCCGAAACGCGTCGGTGCCCTGCTGTCTGCAAGCATTGTGGTGCTCCTTGCCGCCGATCCGTGGCTGGCCACTGACTACGCCTTCATCCTTTCGGTGCTGGCCACCGCGGGCCTGCACCTGACGGGGCGGCGGTGCGCTCGGTGGCTGGGCGCCTGGCTGCCGGCGTGGATGGCCCAGGCTGTGGCCATCCCGCTGACCGCCCAGCTGTTTTGCGCACCCGTCATTGTGTTGCTGCAACCGAGGCTGGCCCCGTACACGGTACCCGCGAACATGGCGGCGGCCCCGGTGGTTGCTTGGGTGACCACCGCCGGGACATTGGGGATGGTGGCGTCACCACTGCTGCCGGCCGTGGCGGATCTGTGCGCCGCGGCTGCCGGTGTGGGTGCGTGGTGGGTGGCAGCTGTGGCCCGGTGGATGTCCGGCCTGCCGGCCGCAAGCCTGCCTTGGCCCGACGGAGCCCGCGGGGTGGTGCTGATGTCGTTGATGAACGCTGCCATGTTGGGGGCGCTGGCCGCCCTGGTGAAACGCAGGCGGGTTGGCGCCGCGGTCCACGGACTGCGCCGGCGCCTGCCTCGGAGGTGCCGGTTCCTGTTGGGCTTTGGCAGCCTCACAGCCTGTGCGGCCCTGGCCGCCGCCGTCTGGACGGCGGCGGTGTCGGGTCCGTGAGCGGCTTGGGAAACAGCGGCCAAGGTGGCACAGTAGATGCCGTGACCACACCCTTGATCGGAACTGCGCCATGACCCCCGCCCCGAGGTCCGCCGCAGGCGCAGACTGGCGGGACGTACCGCTGGCCCCGGTGGTGTTGGTCTTTGGCCCGGAGGACTTCATTGCCAGCCGGGCACTGGACGGGCTGCGCAAAAAACTGCGGGCCCAGGACCAGGAACTCGAAGTCACCACGCTCGACGCCGCCACGTATACGGCCGGCACACTCGGCCTGGTTGCCAGCCCGTCGCTGTTCAGCGAACCGAAACTTATTGAAGTTTCGGCCCTGTCCTCCATGAGCGACGACTTTCTGGCGGACGCCCTCGCCTACCTGAAAGATCCCGCCCCTGACGTCACCCTGACGTTGGTCCACAGTGGCGGCACGCGAGGGAAGAAACTGCTCGACGCGCTTAAGGCCGCAGGCATGCCCCGGGTTGACTGCCAGGCACTGAAAAAAGACCAGGAGAAGGCCACCTTCGTCACCTCCGAGTTCCAGCTCGCCAGGCGGCGCATCGACGCCCCGGCGGTCCGTGCCCTGGTCGCGGCCGTGGGGGCGAACCTGGCGGAGCTGGCTGCCGCCTGCCAGCAGCTCATCGCGGACACCACGGGCATGGTGGACAGCGGCGCCGTCGACAAGTACTACGGCGGCCGCGTGGAAGCCACGGCGTTCCGTGTTGCCGACGCCGCCGTCGCCGGCAATGCCCCCTTGGCGCTTTCCAGCCTGCGCCACGCCCTGGCGACCGGTGTTGACCCGGTCCCGCTGGTGGCGGCACTGGCCATGAAAGTCCGCCAGGTTGCCAAGGTCCATTCGGCGCGCGGCGGCTCGGCCCAGCTGGCCGGGGAGCTGGGCATGGCGCCGTGGCAGGTGGATGCCGCACGCCGCGACGCCGGACACTGGAGCGCCGGCGGCCTCGCCTCCGCAGTCCTGGCGCTCGCCGAAGCCGACGCCCAGGTCAAGGGAGCCGCCAAGGACCCTGTGTACGCTGTCGAGCGCGTCGTCACGCTCATTGCCACCAGCGCCCGACGGTAGCTGCGCCTGGCGCAGAGGGGCCCGGCGCGCCGTTCCGGTTCCCGTTCCCGTTCCCGTTCCGGGGAGTGAAACCACAACGAAAAGGCCCCCGCCAAGCGGCGGGGGCCTTTTCGCATGGAATGCGAAGCGGGTCGGCTTCCTTAGAGGGCGTTAACCTTCTTGGAGATGGCCGACTTGCGGTTGGCAGCGTTGTTGGCGTGGATAACGCCCTTGCTGACAGCCTTGTCCAGCTTGCGGCCTGCGTTCACCAAAGCAAGCTCGGACCGCACCGAAAGGTTGCGCTGGCGCGCCTTTTCGTTGGTGAGGATGCGCTTCTTCTGGGACTTGATATTAGCCACGTTGTCTAACTCTCTTTTGATGCGAAAATACGGTCGTAGAGGGCGTAGCCTGACCGCTGACAGCGGCGTGGGGATGCTCGAATTATGGTGAACGTCTGGCCAGGCTGTTGTGACCGCCGACCTGCACGGACACACACGAAGTAAATCTTATCAGACCGCCGGCAGGAGAAATTACGACCAGCCGTGCCGGGTGCGCAGGCCGTCCGCGACGCGGCCGAAGCGCTTCGCGTCCAGCACGGCGCCTTCACGGCGGATGTCCGCCCCATTGATTTGCAGGATGCGGTCCAGCCTGGCCTCGCTGGGACGGCCCTGGCGGTCCCAGGGGCCGGTGCCGAGGTCCACGTAGTCGTTGTTGCCGCGGTGGTCGCCGGCGTGGTCCCGGCTGGTGAGCATGACGGCCAGCAGGTGTTTGCCGGTGCTTCCCACCACCAGCACGGGCCGGTCCTTGCCCTGGTTGTGGTCCTCCTCATAAGGCACCCACGTCCAGACAATCTCTCCAGGGTCCGCAGCGCCGTCGGGCTTGGGGGAATAGACGGCCCTGGCGGTGCCGTGGAAGTCCCCGGGGTAGCCGGGACCGCCCGGCGCCGCGATGGTGGTGCCGGGCTTGAGGACGGAACGGGCGAGGCTGCGCAGGAGGCCAAGGATGCGGTCGGTGGTTGATGCCATGGAACACACACTAGCGAATGCGCGCAAGGCACCGGGTGTGCTGTCCGTGCAGCCCGGTGCGCCGGTTCTGTCCCGGCGGCCCAAACGTGGCAGACTTGGGTCAACGAGTGTCCGGCGTCCACCGCACGGCCACAACCCTGCACGGCCCGGTGCCACCGCCGACGCCCTGTGCCCATGCAACAGTAAGGAACCCCCAGTGTCACCCATGGCCCGCACTGCCCCGGTGCCCGCCGCCACCGATCCGGCGATCATCAGGAACTTCTGCATCATCGCCCACATCGACCACGGGAAGTCCACCCTGGCGGACCGGATGCTCCAGCTCACCGGAGTGGTCCAGCAGCGCGACATGAAGGCCCAATATCTGGACCGCATGGACATTGAGCGCGAGCGCGGCATCACCATCAAGTCCCAGGCCGTGCGAATCCCTTGGGAACTGGACGGCACGGCCTACTGCCTGAACATGATCGACACACCCGGCCACGTTGACTTCACCTATGAAGTGTCCCGGTCCCTGGCGGCCTGCGAGGGTGCCATCCTGCTCGTGGACGCCGCCCAGGGCATCGAGGCCCAGACCTTGGCCAACCTGTACCTGGCCATGGAAAACAACCTGACCATTATTCCGGTGCTGAACAAGATCGACCTGCCGGCAGCGCAACCGGAAAAGTACGCGGCGGAGCTCGCGAACCTCATCGGCGGCAGGCCCGAGGACGTGCTGCAGGTCTCAGGCAAGACGGGCGTGGGCGTCGAGGCACTTCTGGACCAGATCGTCCGCGAACTGCCGCCCCCCGTCGGGAACCCTGAGGCACCGGCGCGGGCCATGATCTTCGACTCCGTCTACGACACCTACCGCGGCGTGGTCACCTACGTCCGGGTCATTGACGGCAAGCTCAGCCCGCGCGAGAAGATCCAGATGATGTCAACGCGTGCCACCCACGAACTCCTGGAAATCGGTGTCAGCTCCCCGGAGCCCACGCCGTCCAAGGGCCTGGGCGTGGGCGAGGTCGGCTATCTGATCACTGGTGTCAAGGACGTGCGCCAGTCCAAGGTTGGCGACACCGTCACCACCTTCCTCAAGCCTGCCACCGCGTCGCTGCCCGGGTACCAGGATGCCAAGCCCATGGTGTTCTCCGGCCTGTACCCGATGGACGGCGCCGACTACCCCGTGCTGCGCGATGCACTTGAGAAGCTCATGCTCAATGACGCGGCGCTCATCTACGAACCGGAAACGTCCGCTGCCCTTGGGTTTGGCTTCCGTGTCGGCTTCCTGGGCCTGCTGCATCTGGAAATCACGCGGGAACGATTGGAACGTGAACACAACCTTGACCTGATCTCCACCGCCCCGAACGTGGAGTACGAGGTCACCCTTGAGGACAAGAAGGTCATCAAGGTCACCAACCCCAGCGAATACCCCTCAGGCAAGATCGCCGAGGTCCGCGAGCCCATGGTTGCGGCCACCATCCTGGCCCCCACCGAGTTTGTCGGAGCCATCATGGAGCTATGCCAGTCGCGCCGTGGCATTCTCGGTGGCATGGACTACCTCTCCGAGGACCGGGTGGAGATCCGCTACCGCCTGCCGCTGGCCGAAATCGTCTTTGACTTCTTTGACATCCTGAAGTCCAAGACCCGCGGCTACGGCTCGCTGGACTGGAAGGCCGACGGCGACCAGGCTGCCGACCTGGTCAAGGTCGACATCCTGCTCCAGGGTGAGCAGGTCGACGCGTTCAGCGCCATCACCCACCGTGACAAGGCGTACTCCTACGGGGTCATGATGACCGGCAAGCTGCGCGAACTCATCCCGCGCCAGCAGTTCGAGGTGCCCATCCAGGCCGCCATTGGCGCCCGCATCATTGCCCGCGAAAGCATCCGGGCCATCCGCAAGGACGTCCTGGCCAAGTGCTACGGCGGTGACATCTCCCGTAAGCGCAAGCTGCTGGAAAAGCAGAAGGAAGGCAAGAAGCGCATGAAGATGGTGGGACGCGTCGAGGTCCCGCAGGAGGCCTTCATCGCTGCACTGACCACCGGTGAAGCGCCCAAGGACAAGTCCAAGAAGTGACCCCCGGCGCACTTCCCCTTGGTGACCCTGCACCGGCCGACGGCGTCCTGCCGGGGCAGGCCGCTGTCGGCGCGCGTGAGCGCAAGTTCAGCCTGTACGTGCACATCCCCTTCTGCGCCGTGCGTTGCGGCTACTGTGATTTCAACACGTACACGGCCACTGAACTTGGCGGGGGCGCATCCCAGGACGCCTATGCGGCGACGGCAGTGCGCGAGGTGGAGTTCGCCGCCCGTGCCCTGGAAGCCTCCGCAATGCCCATGCGGAAACTGGATACTGTCTTCTTTGGCGGCGGGACGCCCACCCTCCTGCCAGCCGGGGAGCTCGTCGCGGTCCTGGCCGCAGCCACGGGACAGTGGGGGCTTGAGCCGGGCGCCGAGGTGACCACGGAAGCCAACCCTGACTCGGTGACCCGCGAGTCCCTGCAGGAATTGTCCGACGGCGGCTTCACTCGGGTGTCCTTCGGCATGCAGTCTGCCGTCCCCCACGTTTTGAAGGTGCTGGACAGAACGCACAGCCCGGAGCGGGTGCCGCAGGCCGTGGCCTGGGCCCGCGACGCCGGCCTGAACGTGAGCGTGGACCTGATCTACGGCACGCCGGGAGAATCCGTGGCCGATTGGGAAACGTCCGTCCGCACGGCGCTGGGCTACGAGCCGGATCACATCTCCGCCTATTCGCTGATCGTGGAGGCAGGGACCAAACTGGCCGCGCAAATCCGCCGCGGCCAAGTGCCGGACATCGACGACGATGACCACGCCGTCAAGTACGAACTGGCGGACGCCTTGTTTGCCGAGGCCGGCCTGTCCTGGTACGAGGTCAGCAACTGGGCCCGAACCCCCCGGGACGCCTGCCGGCACAACCTGGCGTACTGGCGGGGCGCGGATTGGTGGGGCATCGGCCCGGGCGCGCACTCGCACGTGGGAGGGGTGCGCTGGTGGAACGTCAAGCACCCCGCCGCCTATGCCGGGCGGCTGGAACGCGGCGAATCCCCGGCCGCCGGACGGGAAACCCTGGACGCGGAAACCCGCGAGCTTGAACGCATCATGCTCACATCGCGCTTGTCTGAAGGGCTGGAGATCGACACACTGCGCCCCTCCGCCCGGCGGGCCGTGGCCGGGCTGATCGCCGGGGAGCTGGTCGACCCGGCCAAGGCGTTCGCCGGCACCCTGGTGCTCACGCTCAAGGGCCGCCTCCTCGGCGACGCGGTCACCCGCGCCCTCCTGGACTGAGACGCCGGTCCGGCAGGCCGCCCTACTGGATCCGGCGCAGGTTCCAGGCGTAGCGGTAGGGGTTGCCGCGGCTGACCTGAATGGCGGCAATGACGGACCAGACGGTCAGGAACACCCACACCAGCAGGGCCAGCATGGAGAAGACGGTGCCCGCGGCCGGGTCGAAGAGGCGCACCACCAGCGCCACGATGTTCAACAACAAGGCCAGGATGGTGGGGGGCAGCGTGAAATTCAGCGCCTCCCGGGACTCCTGCGCCGTGAACGGGCCGCGGTCGGCCGCGAACTTGTAAATGAGTGCTGACGGGATGCAGCCCAAAATACCGCCGCAGTGGGAAAGGAACGCCCACTGCTTGTCTTCCGCCGGGGTGAAGGGGGGCTTTGCCGGATTCGTAAAGTGATTCACCGGATTACTCACGTGTTACTTGCCTCTCAACAACATTTTGACTGCACCGCAATATGACTGCACCGCCGGATTGGGGCCGGCCGCCACTACTAGGATACGGGTGCCGTCAGGAAGTCGATGACTTCCTCGACACGGCCCAGCAGCGACGGCTCAAGGTCTGAGTAGCTGCCGACCCGTGAAAGCAGCCGCTGCCAGCCCAGCCCAATGTCTGCGGCGGTGCCGTGCGGCCAGCCGAACGCCTGCAGGATGCCCACTTTCCACTCCATGGTGCGCGGTATCACGGGCCAGGCGGGGATGCCCAGCGTGGACGGCTTGATGGCCTGCCACACGTCCACATAGGGGTGGCCCACCACGAGCACGTTGTTTTTCGCTGCCGGCGATTTCATGAGATCGGCCACAATGCGCGATTCCTTGGAGCGTGGCACGAAGTGGTCCACCAGCACCCCCAACCGCCGGTCCGGTCCGGGACAAAAGGCCTTCACGGCGGCGGTGAGGTCGTCAATGCCGCGGAGGGGTTCGACGACGATCCCCTCAACGCGCAGGTCGTCGCCCCACACTTTTTCGACCAGTTCGGCGTCGTGCTTGCCCTCCACCCAGATGCGGCTGGCCTTTGCCACCTGGGCACGCAGCCCCTCCACCTTCACCGACCCCGAGGCGGTCCTGGCCGCCTTTCTTGGGGCCGACGCTCCCGTCGGTGCCACCACTTCGACGGGTTCGCCGTCGACAAGGAAGCCGAAGCCGAGGGGGAAGGCGCGAACCTTTTCGCGTCGGTCGGCCAATTCCATGATGTGCATTCCGCCGGATTTTTCGATCCTGACCACGGCGCCCACCCAGCCGCTCTGGACATCCTCGACCACCAGGCCCCTGGCGGCCTCCACCTTGCGCAGGGTGCGCGCCTTGGGGGCGGCCAGGTCCACGTGCCCCCACTGGTTGTACTGGATGTTGTTGGACTGCACGGTGCTTTGCCCTTTGCTCTCGGGGTGCCGCTGCTGCGCGGCCGGGGCGGGAAATTCCATGGTAGCGCCCCGGTTCATGGGAGAGCCCGGCCGCCGCGCCGAAAACTGGCGGCCGGAAAGTATTAGACTTGGCACTTGAATAGGTAGAGTGCCAACGAAGGAGGTGCCAGGCATGAGTGAACCACGGAAGCTGGAAGTCCTCCGTGCCATAGTCGAAGACTATGTCCATTCCCGCGAACCGGTCGGTTCCAAGGCACTTGTGGAACGGCACCGGCTGGGCGTTTCCAGTGCCACCATCCGCAATGACATGGCAGCCTTGGAAGAGGAGGGGCTGATCACCGCGCCCCACACCAGCTCGGGCCGGATCCCCACGGACAAGGGCTACCGGCTGTTCGTGGACCAGATCTCCTCCGTCAAGCCGCTCTCGGCCGCCGAGAGGCGCGCCATCGCGACGCTGCTGGACGGCTCCACCGACCTCGACGACGTCCTGGAGCGGACAGTGCGCACCCTGGCCCACCTGACCAACCAGGTTGCGGTGGTGCAGTACCCGCGTTCGGCCCGGGCCACCGTGCGGCACATTGAATTCGTTTCGCTGGGGCCTACACAAGTGCTGGTGGTGCTCATCCTGGCCTCCGGGAAAGTGGAGCAGTCGGTGATCGACGTCGGAACCGCGGTTGACGACGTCTCGCTGGCCGGCCTGCGCCAGGGCTTTTTGGGCATGTTGGCCGGGTGTACGGTGGCGAAGCTGCCGGCGGCACTTGCCCAGCTTCCGGCCGGCCTTTCCGTGGCGGAGCAGGACACCGCCCGCAAGCTGGCCCACGGCCTGGAGCAGCTGGCCCGGGCAGCCAGGGAAGACCGCATAGTGCTGGCCGGAACGGCGAACCTGGCCCGGTCCAACAACGATTTCCCGCTGAGCATCTCTCCGGTGCTCGATGCCTTGGAGGAGCAGGTGGTGCTGCTGCGTCTCCTGGAGCAAATGGCCCAGGACTCGCTCGGCATGGCTGTGAGCATTGGCCGGGAGAACCCGCACGACTCCCTGGCGGAGGCGTCCGTCGTGGCCGCCGGCTACGGGCCCGGCGCAAGCGCCAAGCTCGGGGTGGTCGGGCCCACCCGGATGGACTACCCCAACACCATGTCCAGCGTCCGGGCCGTGGCCCGGTACCTGTCCAGAATTTTGGCCGGATAAACGCCCTGATAAGCAAAACTATGTACACGTTCCACTGAAGAGAGCAAAATTTTGAGCAACCATTACGACGCGCTGGGCGTCTCCCGTGATGCAACTGCGGAAGAAATCAAAAAGTCCTACCGCAAGCTGGCCCGGAAGCTGCATCCCGATGTCAACGACGCCCCCGACGCCCAAGACCGCTTCAAGGCCGTCACCCACGCCTATGAGGTCCTCTCCGACCCGCAGAAGCGCCGCGTCTACGACACCACCGGCAATGAAAACGGCAGCAGTAACGGGGCCGGGAACTTTGACGGGCAGGGCTTCGCCTTCCAAGACATTTTTGAGACCTTCTTTGGCGGTGGTGGCGGCGGCCGCGGCCCCGAACCGCGCATGCGTCGCGGCCAGGATGCGCTCATCGCGGTCCGCGTGGACTTGCGCGAGGCCGTGTTCGGCGTCAACAAGAAGCTCGAAATTGATACAGCCGTCACGTGCCCCACCTGCGGGGGCAGCTGCGCCCGCCCCGGCACCCACCCTGTCACCTGCGATGTCTGCCACGGCAGCGGCCAGATCCAGCGGCCCATGCGCTCCATCCTGGGCAACGTCATGACCCTGGCGAGCTGCAACTCCTGCCAGGGCCACGGCACCCGCATCGAGGATCCCTGCAACGAGTGCATGGGCGAGGGCCGGGTCCGGGACCGCCGCACGCTGACCATCAAGGTGCCCGCCGGCGTGAGCACCGGCACGCGCATCCAGCTCGCAGGCCAGGGCGAGGCAGGGCCGGCCGGAGGCCCCGCCGGGGACCTGTACGTGGAGTTGAAGGTCAACAACGACGCCTCCTTCCTGCGCGAGGGCGATGACCTGCACGCCACCTTGAGCGTGCCCATGACTGCGGCGGCCCTCGGGACCGAACTGACCCTGGAGACGTTCGACGGCGAGCAGCCCATCACCATCAAACCCGGCACCCAGGCCGGTGAAGTCATCAACCTGCGCAGCCTGGGCGTGACGCATCTGCGCGGCTACGGTCGGGGCGACTTGAAGGTGCATGTCCACGTCGAAACACCCACGAAGCCCGACGCCGCCCAGGAAGAACTCCTGAAGCAGCTCGCCGCGTTGCGGGGGGAGACGTTCAGCGAAGGCAAACTGGTCAGCAGCGGGGGCATGTTCGCCAAGCTCCGCGACAAGCTCGGCAACCTCTAGGGTGCCGTGAGCAACCCCGTCTTCTACGCCGACCCGGACCGGCTGGCCACCCTGTCGGCCGGTGGCGCCCTCAGCCTCGACGGGGCCGAAGGCCGGCACGCAGCCACCGTCAAGCGGCTGGCCGCCGGCGAGGCGGTGGACGTGTGCGATGGCAGGGGGCTGCGGCTGGTGTGCACGGTCACCGGCGCCGCGGCGGGCATCCTTGGCGTCCGCGTGGAACAGGTGGTGCGCGAAACTGCCGGCCCGTTCCGGCTTGTGCTGGCCCAGGCCCTCGCCAAGGGCGACCGGGACGAGCTGGGCATTGAAACGGCGACCGAACTTGGCATTGACAAGGTGGTGCCGTGGCAGGCGGAGCGCTCCATCGTCCGGTGGAAGAACGACAAGGCCGTCAAGGGGCCGGAGAAGTGGCGCAATGTGGTCGCCGCCGCGGCCAAGCAGGCCCGCCGCTCCAAAATTCCCGAGGTCGGCGAACTGGTCGGCACGGCGGGCCTGGTTGAACTGGTCCGGGGTGCTTCACTGGCACTGGTTCTCCATGAAGACGCCGCGGACTCGGTGGCCGGCGTCGTGCGGGCCTGGCGTGCTGCCGCCACGAACCTGCCGGACGTGGCGGGGATACTTTTGATCGTTGGCCCGGAAGGCGGCATGAGCGCGTCCGAGGTGGACGCCTTGGTGGCCGCGGGGGCGCACACAGCCGTACTGGGGCAGCACGTCCTGAGGTCCTCAACGGCCGGCCCGGCCGCTGTCGTGCTGCTCAGCTTCGAACTCGGGCGCTGGTAGTCCGGATCCCTACTTCGGCGGAACGCTGGCGGTGGGGCCTGCTAGCGTGACCACCTTGGTGTCCAGCCCCACCTGCCCGCCCGGCACGGACGGGTCGGCAATGAACACCGAGAGCCGGTAGGTGCCCAGTGGAGGAACCAGGTTGAAGGTAAACGGTCCGAGCTGGTCCGGTCCCTTGGGGATCGGGACCGTGCCGGACTGGTAGACTTTTCCGGCCTTCCCGTCCGTGACCGTGGACAGGGTCCAGGACAACGAACCCGAGGGTGAAATGCCCTGGCCGTCCACCGTCAGCGGCAGCCCGTGATAGGTGGCACCGTTGCCCGGATCAATGATCCACACGGGCGCGAGCAATGCCGGTTCACGCGTTCGCGGCTTGTCGAGGATGACATGGCCAAACGCGTTGTAGCCGGTGTGCCCGTCCACCAGGATGGAGACCTGCACTGCGGTGCCGGAGTCGATCAGCCCTGCCATGGCGGCTGCCGCAGTGGCCGTGTAGACCAGCTGGGCCACGGCCCGCGTGGCAATTCCGCCGTCCACCTCCTGGGCAAAGGCGTCAGCGGAAACATCGACTGTAATTACGTTCTTGGCAGAGATCGAGGCACCGAGCCGGGACGGCTTGCGCCACACCGAAAAATAGTCGGGGTCCTTGGGGGAGCGGGTCATCATGGCCTTCAGCGACGCCACGATGGGTTCGTCGGTGGATGGAGCCGGCAGAAACTCGCGGTAAAGGTAAACCGCATCGTTGCTGTGGCCCAGCCAATAGACAGGAATCGTCTGGCTGGACGTCGGCGTTTCCAGCGGGGCGCTCGTGACCTGGCTGGTGACCTGCGCGCCGGCGGTGGTGGGCATGACCGTGTCATTTTGGTCGCTGATGCCCGCCGCGCAACCTGTGGCAGCCAGGGCAAGGGCCAAGAAGGCTGAAACCAGCCGGACCCTCCTGGCGGAACCGGCAGGAACCCGGCGCATCGGTCGAACCGGCACGCTGGGGCGCGGTCGAGAGGTGCGCGGATATACAGGCATGCGGATACGTAGCTCGCTATTCAGTCTCGGTGGCCGGGCCGTTCTGCGGCCGGTGACGCGTTCCAAGCGCCCCCCACAGACTTTGAACCTCCAACAGCTTGGCACACGCAACCAGCCGGGAGCCGGTTTGGGGGCCCATCCATGCGAACTGAAACCGTATCGAAACACTAAAGTGACCGGGTCTTAATCAACCGGCCTCAATCAACCGGCCTCAATCAACCGGCCTCAATCAACAGGCACAGTGCAGGGGCAGCCGGCACGGTACGACCACGACGGGCCCGGTGCATAGGGCCCAGGTACATTAGGCCGGGTGCATTAGGATTGTAGGAACAGAGGCAATGAAAAACAACCGGTGCAAGCCGGTGCCACGAAGGAGAGATCTCAGGCCTGGGACGGCCGCACGTATGACAGAGACAACAGCCAGCCAACACGAACAGGTTCCGAAAATCGGCGCGGCGCGGCAATTCCCGCATTCCGTGGACGGCACACGGACTGAAATCGTCCATTTTTCCTCCACAGATCAGATGGTGGCCACGCTCGGGGCCGAAGACGAAGGCCTGCGCGTCGTGGAAGGTCTGTATCCGTCCGTCAGTTTCCTGGCCCGCGGCAATGTCCTTTCCATTTCAGGACCCGCAGCCCTGGTTCCCCGCATCATGCACCTGATCGAGGAGGCGCGGGGCATGGTCGCCCGTCACACCACGATGAACGCCGGGGTGTGGGAACAGCTGGCCAGCATGCTCAAGGCCCGCCCCGACACCTCCGTGGTGGACATCCTCACCCAGGACATCCTCTCGTCCCGGGGGCGCACCATCCGGCCCAAGACTCTCAACCAAAAGTCCTATGTCGATGCCATTGACCGCAACACCATTGTGTTCGGCATCGGCCCGGCCGGCACGGGCAAAACGTACCTGGCCATGGCCAAGGCCGTCCAGGCCCTGCAGCGCAAGGACGTCAGCCGCATTATCCTCACACGCCCCGCCGTGGAGGCGGGGGAGCGGCTCGGGTTCCTTCCCGGCACCCTCAACGACAAAATCGACCCATACCTGCGCCCGCTCTATGACGCCCTCCACGACATGCTGGATCCGGAAGCCATTCCACGCCTCATGGCCGCCGGCACCATCGAGGTGGCCCCCCTGGCGTACATGCGCGGCCGGACGCTCAACGACGCCTTCATCATCCTGGACGAAGCCCAAAACTCCACCCCGGAACAAATGAAGATGTTCCTGACCAGGCTTGGCTTTGGCTCCAAAATTGTTGTCACCGGTGACATCACCCAGGTGGACCTGCCCGCCGGCACCAGGAGCGGGCTGCGCGTCGTGGAGGAAATCCTGCACGACGTCGATGACATCAACTTCTCGATCCTTGACGCGAACGACGTTGTCCGCCACCGGCTCGTGGGCGCCATTGTCAGTGCCTACAACGACTGGGACGAGGCCCACCACACGCTGGTCAGCCCGCAGCCGTCCACCGCGGCCCGCCGCGAGCCTGCCACGCCCAATCACCAAGGCGCGGAACACTCCACTTCCAAGGACCCCCATACCCGATGAGCATTGAAATCAACAACGAGTCCGGTGTCAGTGTCCGCGAGGAAGAGCTGGTCAAGCTGGTCCGGCACATCCTGGCCCAGATGCACGTCCACCCCGAGACCGAGCTGTCCATCATCATGGCGGATGTGGAGAACATGGAGAAACTCCACATCGAATGGATGGATGAGCCCGGCCCCACGGACGTCCTGTCCTTTCCCATGGATGAGTTGCGTCCGGGCACCCCGGAGCAGCCCACGCCGGCCGGCTTGCTTGGCGATATTGTCCTGTGCCCGGCCGTGGCCCGGGAACAGGCCGCGACGGCCGGCCACTCCCTGGAAGAAGAACTGCTGCTGCTGACCACGCACGGCGTCCTGCACCTGCTCGGCTACGACCATGCCGAGCCGGAAGAGAAGGAAGAAATGTTTGGCCTGCAACGTGAGCTGCTCTCCGGCTACCTGGGCCGTGAAGCCCCTCGGGAGACAATGCAGTGACACTGGTCGCCCTGCCGGCCATGCTCATTGCCTTCACGGCCATCGCGGCCCTGCTGACAGCGATCGAGTCGGCCCTGAACTACTTTCCGCGGCACGACGCCGAGTCTGTCGCCGCACACAGCCGCGGACGATCGCTGACCCGGATCCTCGAGGAGCCGATGGCGCACCTGAATGCGTTGCGGTTTTGGCGTGTCTGGTTCGAAATGGCCGCGGCTGTCGCTGTCGCCTTGTTCCTCGTGGGCGTGCTGGAGAACGAATGGATTGCCGGACTGGTCGCCACCGCCATCATGGCCGCCGTCAGCTTCATCCTCGTTGGCACCTCGCCCCGGCGCCTGGGCCGGGTCCATTCGGCAGCACTGGTGGGCCGCAGCGCCTGGCTGGTGCACCTTCTCTACCTCATCCTCGGACCCATGCCCGGCTGGTTCCTCAAGCTCGGCGGCGCGGTGACCAAGGACGTCTCCGGTTCAGAGGAGGCGTTCGTCACCGAAGAGGAATTCCGTGAATTTGTGGACCGGGCCAGCGACTCGGACATGATCGAGGGCAGTGAGGCGGAACTGATCCAAAGCGTCTTTGACCTGGGCGAAACCATGGTGCGCGCTGTGATGGTGCCCCGGATGGACATCCGCAGCATCGAACAGGGTGCCAGCCTCGAGGAGGCCATGGATGTGTTCCTCGCCTCCGGATTCTCCCGGGTACCGGTCATTGGCGAAAACAGCGACCACATTCTTGGCATCCTCTACCTGAAGGACCTGGTGGCCACCCTTCACCGGCTGGGCGAGAACGATCCACGCCCGACTGTGGAAAGCCTGGCCCGCAGTGTCCGCTATGTGCCGGAGTCCAAGGCTGTTGACGAGCTGCTCAAGGAACTTCAGGGCGAATCGACGCACGTGGCCATTGTGGTCGATGAATACGGCGGCACCGCCGGCCTGGTGACCTTGGAGGACCTGATCGAGGAAATTGTCGGTGAAATTGCCGATGAATACGATTCCGTCTCGCCCGATGTGCAGGGACTTGGGCACGGCCGGTTCCGGATCCGCACCCGCATGGGCGTCGATGATTTTGGTGAACTTTTCGGCAAGGAACTAGACGACGACGAGGTGGACACCGTGGGCGGGCTGCTCGCCAAGCACCTGGGCAGGATCCCCTCCCCGGGCAGCACGGTGGTCGTCTCCGGCATCCGCCTGGTGGCGGACCGCATGGAGCCGGCACGGAACCGGGTCAGCCATGTCATTGCCAGCGTCGTCCCGGAAGCAGGCACCAGGGACGGACACCCCCCTTCCAGACAAGACCACGAACCCGGTGTCCAGGGCCGGGAAACGAAAAGCCACGAACACCACAGGAGCAGCCATGAGTAAGAAGAAGGGGACGATGGCCATGCCTTCGCCCAAAAAAGAAGGCTTCCGTGCCGGGTTCGCCGTGCTCGCCGGCCGGCCCAACGCCGGCAAGTCAACCCTGACCAACGCCTTGGTGGGCCGGAAGGTTGCCATCACCTCGGCCAAGCCGCAAACCACCCGCCACACGATCCGCGGCATCGTTCACCGAGAGACGTTCCAACTCATCCTTGTGGACACCCCCGGCCTGCACCGCCCGCGCACGCTGCTGGGCAAGCGCCTCAACGACTTGGTGGCCGATACGCTTTCCGAGGTGGACGCCATCGGCTTTTGCCTTCCGGCCAACGAAAAGATCGGCCCCGGCGACCGCTACATTGCCCAACAGCTCGGCGCTGTCGGCGGCAAGCCTGTCATCGCCATCGTCACCAAAACCGACACGGTGGATCGTCAGGCGGTCACGGACCAGCTCATCGCGGTGGAGGCGCTGGGACGGGAGGTCATGGGACCGGCCGGGTTTGCCGCCGTCGTGCCCGTCTCGGCCGTGGAGGACTTTCAGGTGGAGACTCTCGCCGGCGTCCTGGCCGGCTACCTGCCGGAATCCCCGGCACTGTATCCCGATGGTGAACTCACGGATGAGCCCGAGGCCGTCATGGTTGCCGAGCTGATCCGCGAGGCCGCACTGGAAGGAGTCCGCGACGAGCTGCCGCACTCGCTGGCCGTGGTCGTGGAGGAGATAGTCCCCCGGGAGGGCCGCACCGAAGGGCACGAACTGCTGGACGTGCGGGTGAACCTGTACGTGGAGCGGCCCTCGCAAAAGGCCATCATCATCGGCAAGGGCGGGGCCCGTTTGCGGGAAGTGGGCACCAACGCCCGGCGCGGCATTGAGGCCCTGTTGGGAACGCGGATCTATCTGGACCTGCACGTCAAGGTGGCCAAGGACTGGCAGCGTGACCCCAAACAGCTGGTGAAACTGGGCTTCTAAGGGCTCCAGCGCCCTTACCGGACAGCTTAGCAGCGGGATGGTGCGCGGCTTTACGGATCTTCCCAGCGTTGACGGGTAAACTCTACGAAGTTCTCTTTTACCAGTGAAAGGTTCATCCATGGGGCCACGCCGTGCCCAAACGGCGGCAGCCAACGCTGCCCGCACTTCCCGACGTGGTCCCCTCCCCAAGGAAGCAGTCCCGGGCCGGCACTTCACCCCGCGGCACAAGGCCCCCCTGTGGCTGAAGATCGCGGCGGTGGCCCTTTCCGGTGTGCTGGTCCTCGTCCTCGGCACCGCGGGCGTCCTGGTCATGAAACTGCAGCAAAACGTCACCACCGCCCCCCTCAATGCCGGGCTCTCAACGGACGGCAGCGCCAAGGGGGCGGCGGAAGACACCGGTTCACTGCAGGTGCTGATTCTGGGCACGGACACCCGGGACGGCAAGAACAGCGAATACGGCACCGCCAGCGACTCGACCGGCCAGGGCAACTCCGATGTCATGCTGTTGATGAACATCTCGGCGGACAACTCCCAGGTGTCGGTGACCAGCTTCCCGCGCGACCTCATGGTGCCCATTCCCGACTGTAAATCGGCCTCCACCGGGGAGGTGGTGCCAGCCCAGTCCATGGGCCAGCTGAACTCCGCCCTGCGTGCCGGTCCGGGCTGCACGGTGGCGGCCATCAACGAACTGACCGGGCTGACCATCGACCACTTCATGCTCGCTGACTTCACCGCGGTCAAGGAGCTTTCCAATGCCCTCGGCGGCGTCCAGGTATGCGTGAACCACGCCATGTACGACGTCGACGGGTCCTTCCTGAAGCTGCCCGCCGGCAAGAGCCTGGTCAAGGGCGAACAGGCCTTGGCCTTCCTGCGCACCCGCCACGCCTTTGGGGACTCCAGCGACCTGGACCGGATCAAGGCCCAGCAGTACTTCCTGGGGTCCATGGTCCGCAAGGTCAAGGAGGAGGGAACGCTCACCAACCTGCCCAGGCTGTACAACCTGGCGGACGTGGTGACGAAGAACCTCACCATAGACGAGGGGCTGGCCAACATCCCCGCCATGGTGGGCATTGCCAACCGGTTGGGCAAAATTGATCTCGCGAACGTCTCCTTTGTCACGGTCCCGACCGAACCGTACGTGGCTGATGCGAACAGGGTGCAGCTCGCCGAGCCTGCCGCGGGCCAGTTCTTTGCCGCCCTCCGCAACGACACCGCCCTGACGAAGTCCCCGCCGCCTGCCACACCCGGCCCGTCGTCAGGGACGACGCCGGCGGGCACAGCCGCCGCGGGCGCCCCGACCCCGGCCGCGCCAACGCCGTCCGCGTATGTTAAGTCGGCCCAGCCGATCAGTGTGGCCAATGCCTCGGCCATCGCGGGTCGGTCAGCGGAGGTGCTTCGGGGTCTCGCCGCGGCCGGTTTCATCAACTCCTGGTCCTCCGGCGACGTCGCGGCCCGGAACGAAACCAGGGTCCTGTACGGGCCCGACATGGCCGACGTGGCCGGGGATGTGGCCAAACTCTTCGCCATCCCCTCCACTGCCGTGCAGTCGGACACCTCCGTCTCCGGCGTACAGCTGGTCATTGGAACCGACTGGACCAGCGGCTACCAGATGCTCACGCGCTGTGACGGCTCCAGCCACATCCCGTCATCAGCGGCCGTGGCAAAGGCGTCGTGGAAGGCGTCGAGGTTGCGCACCACGGCGTTGCACCGCCATTCGGCGGGGGAGTGGGGATCCACGGTGAGGCGGCGCACCGCCTCCTCGTGGCGGATTTTGGTGCGCCAACATTCGGCCCAGGAAATGAAGACACGCTGGGCGCCGGTGAGCCCGCCGATTTCGGGAGGTTCCGTCCCGTCAAGGCTCAGCTGGTACGCCTTGTAGCCGATGGCCAACCCGCCCAGATCCCCGATGTTCTCGCCCAAGGTCAGCTCGCCGTTGACGAACTGGCCCGGGGCCGCCGTGGGGGAGAGCACGTTGTACTGCTGAACCAACTTCGCCGTCAGCGCCTCGAAGGCGGCGCGGTCGTTGTCGCTCCACCAGTTCCGCAAGGCTCCGGTGCCGTCGAACTGTGAGCCCTGGTCATCAAAGCCGTGGCCGATCTCGTGGCCGATCACGGCGCCGATCCCACCATAGTTGGCGGCGTCGTCGGCGTCCGCGTCGAAGAAGGGCGGCTGCAAGATGGCGGCCGGGAACACCACCTCGTTCATCGTGGGGTTGTAGTAGGCGTTCACCGTTTGGGGCGTCATGAGCCATTCCTCACGGTCGATCGGCGCCCCGATCTTGGCGAGCTGGCGGGCCAGTTCGAAGGCGTTGCTGCGTTCGATGTTGCCGATCAGGTCCCCGGGCACAATCTCCAGGGCCGAATAGTCGCGCCACTTGGAGGGGTAGCCGATCTTGGGGGTGAACGCGTCCAGTTTGGCCAGGGCCCGGCCAATGGTCTCCCGACTCATCCACTCGAGCCCGGAAATGCTTTGGCGGTAGGCCTCGATGAGGTTGGCCACCAGCACCTCCATGCGGGCCTTGTGGCTTTCCGGGAAGTGCTCGGCCACGTACAGCTGGCCCACCGCCTCGCCCAGTGCACCTTCAACGAGGGCCACACCGCGTTTCCAGCGGTCCCGGACGGAGGGGGTGCCGCTGAGCGTGGTGCCGTGGAAGGCGAAGTTTTCATCCACGAACGCGGCGGACAGGTACGGGGCGGCGGCGGCGATGGTGCGCATGGCCAGCCAGGCCTTCCAGTCCTCGAGCCGGGCCTCCACCAGCAGCGGTGCCTGGCCGCGGAAGAAGTCCGGGGTGGCAATGACCAATTCGGCACTTTCGGCGGCGCCGACGCCCAGGGCGTCCAACCACAACTCCAGGGCCGGCAGCAGGTCCAGGGCGTCCGGCCTGTCCATCAGGTTGTACGTCTTCCTGGGGTCCCGCAGGGTGACCTTGTCCCAGTGGGTGGCCGCAATGTCCGTTTCCAGGGCCACGATGCGCGTTGCCTTGGCTGCGGGCTCCGAAACCCCTGCCAGTTCAAGCATGGCCTGCACATGCCCTGCGTAGGCATCGCGGATTGCGGCAAACTTTTCCTCGCGGTAGTACGACTCATCCGGCAGGCCCAGCCCCGACTGGAACAGGTGCAGCAGGGATCGTTCCGGATTGCCGGCGTCGTTGTTGACATAGGCGCCGAACAGCCCGTCCCCGCCGCTGCGGTCCAGTTCGCCCATCAAGCTGACGACGGCGGCAATCGAGCCGGCGGCTTCCACGGCCCTGAGCTTGGCGGCCAGGGGCGCAGCTCCTGCCGCCTCCACGGCGGCTTCGTCCATGAAGCCGGCATACAGGTCACCGATCTTGGCCTCGATGCCCCCGGCCGCGGTGCCGGCCTGCGCGGCGGAGGCGGCGGCGCGCTCAATGACGGCCCTGACGGCTTCCTCGGCATCGTCGCGCAGGGCTGTGAAGGCCCCGCTCAGTGCACGGTCGTCGGGAATGACCTCTGCCGCCAGCCACTGGCCGTTGACGTGGGCATACAGGTCATCCTGCGGCCGGATGCCCTGGTCGATGCCGCCGAGATTGATGCCGGAATAAGTCAAAATAATCTGTCCCCTTGGATTGTTGGGTGCCTGCCGCCGCCCTGACGGCAGCTTCGGTGGTCGGTAAACGACCCCGCAGGCACAATAGTGAGCCCTTTCACCATCATCCTAGTGCCGTGCTAGGCTAAAAATGTGCGCACTGGAATGCTCCTTCTTAGCTGCCGCGGCGAGGCCTCAACCACGTTGAAATGATCAACTTGGCACATTGGCCGCCCTCGCTGCGGTGTTTGTGGTGCCCGGCCGAGCTACCAAAAGTTGAACAAGATTAAGGTCACCCCCATGCGTAACGCACAAAAGCCCTCGGGAATGCCGGTACACCGCTACGTCCCCTTCCAGGATCAAATCACAGTATCCCTGCCGGACCGCACCTGGCCCGACAAGGTCATCACGAAGGCCCCGCGCTGGTGCGCCGTTGACCTGCGCGACGGCAACCAGGCCCTGATCGACCCCATGAGCCCGGGCCGGAAGATGAAAATGTTTCAGTTGTTGGTCACGATGGGATACAAGGAAATTGAAGTCGGCTTCCCCTCGGCCTCCCAGACCGACTTTGACTTTGTCCGCCAACTGATCGAAGGCGGGCACATCCCCGAGGACGTCACCATCCAGGTGCTCACCCAGGCCCGTGAACACCTGATCGAGCGGACGTACGAGTCACTGCTCGGAGCCAGGCAGGCCATTGTGCACCTGTACAATTCGACGTCCGTGCTCCAGCGCCGGGTGGTCTTCCACCAGGACGAGGACGGCATCCTGGACATTGCCCTGCAGGGTGCGCGCCTGTGCAAAAAGTACGAGGAATCCCTGGCCGACACCCACATCACCTACGAGTACTCACCGGAGTCCTTTACCGGCACCGAGCCGGAATACGCACTGCGCGTCTGCAATGCGGTCGCGGACATTTTTGAGGCCTCAGCTGACAACCAGGTCATCATCAACCTTCCCGCCACGGTGGAAATGGCCACCCCCAACGTGTATGCCGATTCCATTGAGTGGATGAGCCGCAACCTCCATCCGCGTGAGGGAATCATCCTCTCACTGCACCCGCACAACGACCGGGGCACGGGCGTCGCGGCCGCGGAACTGGGTTATCTGGCCGGGGCGGACCGCATTGAAGGATGCCTGTTCGGCAATGGTGAACGCACCGGCAACGTTGACCTCGTCACGCTGGGCCTGAACATGTTTACCCAGGGGATCGACCCCATGATCGACTTCTCCGACATCGACGACGTCCGGCGCACCGTGGAGTACTGCAACCAGCTGCCTGTGGCAGAGCGGAGCCCCTATGGCGGGGACCTGGTCTTCACAGCTTTCTCCGGCTCCCACCAGGATGCCATCAAGAAGGGCCTGGAAGCGCTGGAGGCCGATGCTGCTGCCGCCGGCAACCCCGTCTCCGACCACAGTTGGGCGGTTCCCTATCTGCCGATCGACCCGAAGGACCTGGGCCGCAGCTATGAGGCCGTGATCCGGGTCAATTCGCAGTCCGGCAAGGGTGGTGTGGCCTACCTGCTGAAGAACGAACACAACCTGGACCTGCCCCGCCGCGCCCAGATTGAGTTCTCCGGCGTCATCCAGCGGCGTACCGACACAGTGGGAGGGGAAGTCAGCGGCACCGAGCTGTGGAGCATCTTCACCGACGAATACCTGCCCGCCGAAGTCTCCAACGACGCATGGGGCCGCTACCGCATCGGCCCGTTCACCACCTCCACCGACGACGACGGCGAAATGACGCTGGTCGCCACCATGTCCATTGACGGCGTGAAGACTACGCGCACTGGCACCGGCAACGGCCCCATCGCGGCGCTGCTGGCCATCCTGGGCGAGGACGGCGTGGACGTGCGCGTCCTGGACTATTCAGAGCACGCCCTCAGCGAAGGCGGCGACGCGCGGGCGGCTGCGTTCGTTGAATGCGCCGTGGGTGAACGCGTCCTGTGGGGTGTTGGCATCGATGCCAACACTTCCACCTCCTCGCTGAAGGCAGTCATCTCCGCCGTGAACCGTGCCGTCCGGGACGCCAACGCGTAGCGGGAGCCGGTTGTCGCTGCCGGGGCACCTCCCGGGGTCAATGGCGGCCCGGCACAGGGCCGCCATTGATGCACGGTGGGCGTGTAAGGCCCGCAGTCGCCCTGGCGGGTGGGAGAATGTAAAAGTGTCCAATCAATCGTTCGCCACGCGCACCTACCGGGATGAGGCCGTCATCCTGCGCACCCACAAATTGGGCGAGGCGGACAGGATCATCACCTTGCTGACGCACCGCCACGGACAGCTGCGTGCCGTGGCCCGCGGCGTACGGCGCACCAACAGCAAATTCGGGGCCCGGCTCGAACCGTTCATGGTGGCCGACCTCCAGCTCGTCAAGGGCCGCACCCTGGATATTGTCACGCAGGCGGTGGCCAAGGCCAGCTACGGGGACGCCATCGCAGCCAACTACGACCGCTATGTGGTCGCCGCCGCCATGGCGGAAACGGCCGAGCGCCTCACCGACGTGGATGGCGAAACGTCCAGTGCGCACTACCTGCTGCTGGTGGGAGCGCTTGCTGCCCTGAGCCGGGGCGCGCATGCGCCGGAACTTATCCTGGATTCGTACCTTTTGCGGGCCGTGTCGATTGCCGGCTGGGCACCAAGTTTCGGCGACTGTGCCCGATGCGGTGAACCGGGGCCCCACGGTTCGTTCAGTGCGGCACTGGGTGGGGCAGTGTGCCACGAATGCCGGCCACCGGGGTCCCCGGCCCCTGCACCGAAAACCATGTCCTTGCTGGCGAGCCTGCTCAGCGGTGATTGGCCGGGGGCCGACTCATCCGAAACTGTCCACCGCCGGGAAGCGGCGGGCCTCGTGGCAGGCTATGTCCAGTGGCATTTGGAACGCACCGTGCGCTCCCTGAAACTTGTGGAGCGTGTCTAGCACCCATGGCCATCCAACGAAGCACCCGCAGCCGGGACAAGCCTGCCGTCACCGCGCCGTGGCCGCACCCCTCCGGCGCCGTGATGCCCACGATCCCGCCCGGCCTGGTTCCCCGGCACGTGGCGATTGTCATGGACGGCAACGGACGCTGGGCCAACCAACGCGGGCTCCCGCGCATCGAGGGGCACAAGGCCGGCGAGCCGGCACTGCTGGACGTCATGGCCGGCGCCATTGAAATGGGCATCAGGCATGTCAGCGTTTACGCCTTCTCGACGGAGAACTGGAAGCGGTCCCCGGAAGAAGTTCGCTTCCTGATGGGTTTTAACAAGGACGTATTAAGACGTCAGCGGGACCAGCTGGACGCCTGGGGCGTGCGCATCCGGTGGGCCGGACGGAAGCCCCGGTTGTGGGGCTCCGTCATCAAGGAACTCCAGGTGGCCGAGGAACATACCAAGGACAACGACACCGTTACGTTGACCATGTGTGTTAATTACGGTGGCCGGGCTGAACTTGCCGACGCCGTGGCGGAGCTGGCAGCCGACGTGGCCTCCGGAAAGCTCAGCCCCCGGGCCGTGTCGGAGAAGACCATCCAAAAGTACCTTTACGTTCCCGACCTCCCGGACGTGGACTTGTTCCTGCGTTCCAGCGGGGAGCAAAGACTCTCCAACTTCCTGCTGTGGCAAAGCGCCTATGCCGAGTTGGTCTTCATGGACACGCTGTGGCCGGACGTCGACCGCCGAACGCTGTGGGCTGCCGTGGACGAGTACGCCCGGCGGGACCGCCGTTATGGCGGTGCCGTGGACGCGGCCGCTCCGGCCCGCCAGCCCGGATAGAGCCGGCACGAGTGTATTAAAACCGTCCGTCGCCCACTTACCTTGCCCTGACTCACCGTGCCGGGGACACACCGTGCCGGGGACACACCGTGCCGGGGACACACCGTGCCGGGGACACACCGTGCCGGGGACACACCGTGCCGGGGACACACCGTGCCGGGCGGCCCCGGCAGTGTCAGGGGCCGCGCGGGGGACTCAGGTGCCGTAGCCGCGCAGCCAGCGATCGAGCCGGCGGTACGCGTCGCGGCGGACATCCCCGCCGGACAGGAACACTTCGTGCAGCGCCCCGTCGATGCGTTCCACGGACACGCTGGAGCCCAAGGACACTGCCCGCAGGGCCAAGGTGCGCACGTCCAGGACCACGTCCGCCCGCAACATGGCCCCGTTCCACACCGGGCCCAGCATGCTGCGGGAGGACAGCAGCACCAGGATGGGCATCGTCAGTCCCAGCCCGCCGGCCACCTGGTGCTGGGCCGCGAGGATGGCGCGCATCCAGCCGGCCCTGACGGGGAAAGCCTGGGGCAAGCGCATGGTCCGGTCCACGGGCCATTCGCCGTAGGCCTCGTCGCTGATGCCCCGCCAGTAGAAGTTCCTCTCCGGCACCCGCATCCGCATCAGCGGGCGAAGCTCGGCCACGGGACGCACCAGGGGGGTGGCCGCACGCCTGATGGCGGGCCCGCCCTGGATTTCCAGCCATGGGCTGTTGAGCACCAGCTGGCTCACCTTCCCCGGGAATTTGTGGGCCCACAGCGTGGCGATCAGTCCGCCGGTGGAGTGGCCCATGAGCATGATCGGCACATCTGTGCCATCTGTGCCACCTGTGCCACCCGTGCCGTCTGTGCCGGAAGCGGACCGGATGACGCTGTGTGCGAGGGTGATTTCATCGTCGTAGTCGGCCAGGTCGTCCACGTAGCCGCCCAGTTCCGGGCCGGCCAGGTTGCGGCCGTGGTCGTGCAGGTCCAACGCGTAGAAGTCATAGCCGTGGTCCGTGAAAAATTCCGCGAGGCCGGTGTTGTAGAAGTAGTCACTCCACCCGTGGATGTAAAGGACAGCGTGGCGGTCCCGGCGTTCCCCGGCCGTCGGGCCCTGCCGGCCACCGCCGGCCGGCGTGTGCCTGACCAGGGTCGCCGCCCTGGCCGTGCCGTCGGGGCGCGGAACGGCCAGGGTCAGGGCGCTGTAGTCCGGCCCCAGGATGTCCGGCGTCCAGTCGCGGGGTTCGCCGCTCACGGCGTCGTCCCCGCAGCCGCACTGCGTCCGGCGATCCGTCCGGAAAACAGGCATCCGCCCAGGAACGTCCCTTCCAGGGACCGGTAGCCGTGCAGGCCGCCGCCGCCAAAGCCGGCAGCTTCCCCGGCTGCATACAGTCCCGCAATGGGCGTGCCGGCGGCATTGAGCACGCGGGCCGACAGGTCGGTCTGGAGCCCGCCGAGGCTCTTGCGCGTCAGGGTGGATAGGCGGACTGCTATCAAGGGCCCGTGCCCGGGTGCCAACAGTGGGTGCGGCGGCGCGATCCGCATGAGCCTGTCGGTCGCAAAGCGGCGGGCCTCCCGTACGGCATTGAGCTGGGTGTCTTTGCCAAGCCCGCTGAGGACCTGCCGGTCCCGGGCAGCCAAAGTTTCCTCGAACGCCTGCGGGTCAATGAGTTCCCGGCCAATGAGCGCATTCATCTTCCCGGCCAGCTCCTGGGCCGTGGGGGCCTGGAGGAAGTCGACGCCGCGGTCCAGGAACTTCTGCACCGGGCCGGTGGCCCCCGGCAGCGCCCGCTTGGCCATCATCTTCACATCGCGTCCGGTCAGGTCCGGGTTCTGTTCGGAGCCGGACAAGGCAAACTCCTTGCCGATAATGGTCTTGTTCAGCACGAACCACGAGTGGTCGTGGCCGGTCGTGCCCAGGTGGCGCAGCGTGCCCAGCGAATCGAAGCCTGGAAACAATGGCACGGGAAGCCTGCGGCCCGTGGCATCCAGCCAGAGCGGCGAGGGCCCGGACAGTATGCGGATGCCGTGGTTGGGCCACACCGGATCGGGGTTGTGGATGCCTTCCGGATAGTGCCACATCCGGTCGGTGTTGACCAGCCTGCCGCCGGCCCGGGCCACCGCCTGCTGAAATTCTCCGTCCACCGACGCCGGCACGCCGGTGAGCATGTGGCGCGGGCTGGCATGTCCCGGCCATTGGCTGCGCACCATCGCGTGGTTGCCGCCAATGCCTCCCGTCGTGACCACCACGGCGCCGGCGAAAGCAGAGAAGGCACCGGCAACCTCCCGGCTGCTGGCCTGTCCGCGTCCGGCACCGGAGGCGGACAGGACGTCCCCGCGCACCCCGCCGACCCGTCCGGCGTCGAACAACAATTCCGTGGCCCGGTGGCGGAAGGCCAACCTGACCCTGCCCGCGGCAACCCCCTCGGCCACCTTGGCCAAAAACGGTTCCAGGATCCCGGGCCCGGTGCCCCACACCACGTGAAAGCGGGGGACGGAATTGCCGTGGCCCTGTGCATCGTAGCCGCCCCGCTCGGCCCACTGGACCAGGGGGAAGAAGCGTACGCCCAGGGAGTGCAGCCAGGCCCGCTTCTCGCCGGCAGCGAAACCCACATAGGCCTCAGCCCACGGGCGCGCCCAGCGGTCCTCGGGGCGGTCAAAGGCGGCCGAGCCCAGCCAGTCGGACAACGCCAGCTCTACGGTGTCCTTCACGCCCAGGCGACGCTGTTCGGGGGAGTCGACCAGGAACAGCCCGCCGAAGGACCAATGTGCCTGCCCGCCCAGCGACGCTGCCGGCTCCTGGTCCAGCACGAGGACCCGCCGCCCAGCATTGTAGGCTTCTGCCGCGCTGACCAGCCCGGACAGTCCCGCCCCGACCACCACCACATCTGCCTGGAACGTCGATTCAGCGCCATTGCTTTCCATGTCGTTATGCTAGCCGCTGCGCGCCGGGCGCCGGTTGATGGAGGGACCGCCGGTTTTGCAGTTGCCCGGCCAACACGGAAAACTGGAAGGCATGCGAATTTATCCCGCCTTATTCCGTGTCTGTTTCTCATGGATGGACGCCGAACGGGCCCACAGGATCGGCTTCACACTGATCAAGACCGCCCACCGGGTGGGTGCCGGCGCGGTGCTGCGCCGCATGTTCGCCCCCGCTCCGTCGCTGCAGACCACGGCGTTCGGGCTCACCTTCCCCACCCCGTTCGGCCTGGCCGCCGGATTCGACAAGGAAGGAAAAGGCATCAACGCCCTTGCCAACCTCGGTTTCGGGCACGTGGAGGTCGGCACCATCACCGGCCAGCCGCAGCCAGGCAACCCGCAGCCCCGCCTGTTCCGCCTCGTGGAGGACCGGGCTGTCATCAACCGCATGGGCTTCAACAACGACGGCGCCGCGGCCGTGGCGCCGCGCCTGGCCAAGGCTCTGGCGGAGTTGGGCACCACCTATTCCCGGGTGCGGCCCGTGGTAGGGGTGAACATCGGCAAGACCAAGGCCGTGGAGCTGGATGACGCACTGGCCGACTACCTCGCCAGTGCCCGAACGTTGGCCCCCTGTGCCGACTACCTTGTGGTCAACGTCAGTTCACCAAACACGCCCGGGCTGCGCCTGCTCCAAAACGTGGAAACGTTGCGCCCGCTGCTGGCCGGCGTGCGCGAGGCGGCCGATGATGCTGCCGGTCGGCACGTGCCGCTGCTGGTCAAGATCGCCCCGGACCTCTCCGACGAGGACGTGGCCGACGTCGCGGCACTGGCACTGGACCTTGCCCTCGACGGAATTATCTGCACCAACACGACCATCAGCCGCGACGGCCTTGCCACCCCTGCGGCCCTCGTCGCGGCAAAGGGTGCCGGCGGGCTTTCCGGCGCACCCCTGAAGGAGCGCTCCCTGGCCGTGCTGCGCCAGCTCAGGGCTGCCGTGGGGGACCGGCTCGTGCTGGTTTCCGCAGGTGGCGTTGAAAACGGTGCCGACGTCCAGGAACGGCTCGACGCCGGCGCCACCCTGGTCCAGGGCTACACGGCATTTCTCTACGAGGGCCCCTTCTGGGCAGCCCGCATCAACAAGGAACTGGCCAGGCTGCGCCGCTAGCGGCGCCCGTGCCCGGGCGTTGGCGGTGCGACGGGACCGGTGTTCAGGCCCGCGACGTTGCGCGGGTTGGCTTACGCCGGGCGCTTCGCCGGGCTGACCGTCTTGGCAGGGTCGTTTTCGATGTTGGGTGCCAGTGCGTCGTCGATGGCGGCCATGAGCCCGGCCGGAATCTTCACGCCGGAAGCCTTGACGTTCTCGGCGACCTGCTCGGGCCGGGAGGCCCCCACGAGTGCGGTGGCCACATTGTCGTTTTGCAGCACCCAGGCAATGGCCAGCTGCGCCATGGACAGTCCCAGTTCCTCGGCAATGGGACGCAGCTTTTGCACGTTCGAAAGAATGGAATCCTCAAGGTAGCGGCTGATGGTCGTGGCGCCGCCGTGCGCGTCCGTGGCCCGCGAACCGGCCGGTGCGGGCTGGCCGGGCAGGTACTTGCCCGAAAGCATCCCCTGCGCCATGGGCGACCACACCACCTGGGACATGCCAAGCTCCTTGGCCGCCGGAATGACCTCCGGCTCAATGACGCGCCAGAGGGCGTTGTACTGGGGTTGGTTGGACACCAGCGAGAACCCCGCCTGGCGGGCCAGTGCCTGGCCGCGCCGCATTTGGTCCGCGGACCACTCGCTGACCCCGATGTACAGGGCCTTGCCGGCCCGCACCACGTCGCCAAACGCGGCAATGGTCTCCTCCAACGGCGTTTCGTGGTCAAAGCGGTGCGCCTGGTACAGGTCCACGTAGTCCATGCCCAAGCGGCGCAGCGAGCCGTTGATGCCCTCCATGATGTGCTTGCGGGAGAGCCCGGAGTCGTTGGGACCCTTTGGCCCCACGGGCCAGTAGACCTTCGTGAAAATTTCCAGGGATTCGCGGCGCTCGGCGGCCAGTGCGGCGCCCAGGACTTCCTCGGCCTTGCCGTTGGCGTAGGCGTCCGCCGTGTCAAAAGTGGTGATGCCGGCGTCCAGCGCGGCCCGCACGCAGGCGGAGGCGACGTCGTTTTCCACTTGCGATCCGTGCGTGAGCCAGTTGCCGTAGGTGATTTCGGTGATCTTCAGGCCCGAGCGGCCAAGGTAGCGGTATTCCATGTCCCCAGCCTAGCCACTCTGGCAGCCGTCCCGCTTAACGCACGACGCCGGCCACGTCCGCAAGGAGGTGGCCGGCGCGCCGGAGCGTGGAGGTCAGCTGGGCCATTCCCCGCGCGCGACCATTGGCTTGGGCAGGCGAAGGCGCCGGAACTGCAGCGAGCGCATGGTGCCATACCAGGTCACGCCGGGGTTGACGGAGCCGAACTTCTCCACCAGCCTGCGCTTGAGCTTGCGGGACATGAGCCAGGAGTCGATCGCCACAGCCGCCACCATGATCCAAAACAGCACGAAGGCGTAGATGGAGAAGCTACTGGTGGAGGGGATGACGACGGTGAGCACCACGATGGCCAAGGCCACGAACATGACGTATTCACCGAGGCTGAAGCGGGCATCGACAAAGTCGCGGGCGTAGCGTTTTTGCGGGCCCTTGTCTCGGACGGGCAGGAAGCGTTCCTCCCCGGTGTCCAGGGCGCGGCGCATCCGGGCCTGTTCCTCACGCCGGGCGTCCCGGGCCGCCACCTTGGCTGCGGCCCGGTCATTGGGGACCAGCGGGCGCTTCCGCGCCGCTTCGCGTTCCTTTCGGGAGGGGGTGGGCACGCCCTTGGCCGATTGGGGGTCCTTGGACCGGGCAATCGGTTCGGCGGGGGCAGGCGCGGCCTGCGGGTCGGGGGCTTGATCTTTCTTACGTCCAAACACCCGTAAAGGATACCCCGGAAGCGGGCGGAGTCTTGACTGGGTCACTGGGTCACTGGGTCACTGGGTCACTGGGTCACTGGGTCGCGGCGGTAGGCTGGCCTGCATGACTGACGAAACGCTTCCACTCTCCGACGCCGGTCCCGGCGCCGGGATCCCTGTCGATGAACTGCGCGGCAGTGTTGGCCGCAACTTTGGCGCAACCGTCGCCGAACTCAAGGAACTCGTTGCCATCCCCGGAATTGCCTGGGAAGCCTTCGACGCCGCCCAGTTGGACCGCAGCGCCGAGGCGGTCGCCGCCCTGGTGCGCGGCCTCGGGCTGGACACGGTGCAGATCCTGCGCGTGGACAAGGAAGACGGCACGCCCGGCGGCCCCGCCGTCGTGGCCCGCAAACCCGCAGCCCCGGGCTTTCCCACGGTGGTCCTCTACGCCCACCACGACGTCCAGCCGCCGGCAGACCTTTCGCTGTGGCAGACCGAGCCCTTCACCGCCGTCGAAAGGGGCGGCAGGCTCTTTGGCCGCGGCGCTGCGGACGACAAGGCGGGCATCATGGCCCACATCGGCGCCGTGCGGGCCCTGGCTGATGTCCTGGGGGAAAGTTTCGGCCTGGGCGTGACCTTGTTCATCGAAGGCGAGGAGGAAGCAGGTTCACCCACCTTCCGCACCTTCCTGCAAACCCACCGGGACCTGCTGGCCGGGGACGTGATCGTCGTCGCCGACTCCTCCAATTGGAAGGTCGGCGTCCCCGCGCTGACCACCAGCCTGCGCGGCCTGGTCGACGGGACCGTGGAGGTGCGTGTACTGGACCACGCCGTCCACTCGGGCATGTTCGGCGGACCCATCCTGGACGCCCCCACGCTGCTGGCACGGTTGATTGCCACCTTCCACGACGTTGCCGGGTCCGTCGCCATTGAGGGCCTCGCCTCCGGCGAACACGCACAGTTGGACTACCCGGAAGCGACGTTCCGTGCCGATGCCGCCGTCCTGGACGGCGTCACCCTGGCCGGGACGGGAAGCATCACATCCCGTCTTTGGGACAAGCCGGCGCTGTCCATTATCGGCATGGACATCCCGTCAGTGGCCCTGAGCTCGAACACGCTGCTGCCTTCTGCCCGCGCGAAGGTCAGCCTGCGGCTGGCACCCGGGCAGCACCCCGAGGCTGCCATGTCCGCACTGGAAGCCCACGTGCAACGGCATGCTCCGTTCGGCGCCCGGGTCACGTTCACCCCGGGTGAGGCGGGCCAGCCCTTTGCCACCGACACCGGCGCTCCGGCTGCCCGGACCGCGTTGTGGGCGATGGGCGAGTCGTGGGGCGTCCCCGCCGTGGAAAGCGGCATGGGCGGCTCCATCCCGTTCATTGCCGACCTCAACGAGATGTTCCCCGACGCCCAGATCCTGGTAACCGGGGTTGAAGACCCGGACTCGAGGGCCCACAGCGCCAACGAGTCGCTGCACCTGGGCGATTTTGAAAAGGCGATCGTTGCCGAAGCGCTGCTGCTGGCTGCCATCAACAAGGCTGGCTAGCGGTGGTGGACGGGGAAGGTGGTGGCCGGGGAAAGTGCGGCGCGGAACACCATCAGCCCTCCAATGGCTTGCACTAGTTAGCGCCGCCGCCGGGCCCGACGTAGCATGTATAAGTACCCCCACGTAAGGAAACGCCATGACCGCAAATGTCCACGAAGAAACCACAACCGCTGTTGACGCCGCTGAGCTGCCCGCCCACGGCGTGCTGATCACCGACGTCGCCGCCGGCAAGGTCCGCAGCCTGCTCGACCAGGAAGGCCGCACGGACCTTCGCCTGCGTGTCGCTGTGCAGCCGGGCGGATGCTCGGGACTGATCTACCAGCTCTACTTTGACGAGCGCCTCCTCGACGGGGACGCGGTCCGGGACTTTGACGGCGTCGAAGTTGTCATCGACAAGATGAGCGTGCCGTATTTGGATGGTGCCAGTATCGACTTTGAAGACACCATTTCCAAGCAGGGTTTCACCATTGACAACCCGAACGCCGGAGGCTCCTGTGCCTGCGGCGACTCGTTCCACTAACGAGGCTCCATGCCCGATGCAGGGCCCACCGGCGGTTTTTCTTTTCCGCCGCCGACGCACGGTGGGTTTAGTGCGCATTTCGCGTGCTCTAGCGGTAAGCTCTACATCGAGTAGTAAAACCCGTGTCGCACCGCAAGGCCCCAGGCCTGTCCGGTGCGCAGTACCAAGAGGAAGGGCCGTCTGTGAGTTCGCAGGACCGAACCGGCAGCCGACGCGCAAGAGTCATCCCGATAGCGGGGTTGGCGATTGCCGGAGCGTTAGCTTTGTCAGGATGTACGGCAGAGAATAAGAACGGCTGGTTGCCAGCCGAACGTGACACGACCAATCACACGGCAGGGATGATTGACCTGTGGGTCAACACCTGGATCACGGTCTTGATCATCGGGCTGATTACGTGGGGCCTGATCATCTGGTGCATCATCGCCTACCGTCGCCGCAAGGGTGCCACCGGCTTCCCGCGCCAGACCAGCTACAACCTCCCGTTGGAGGTTTTTTATGTGTTGGTGCCACTGTTCATGGTGATGGTGTTCTTCCACTTCACCGACGTTGAGCAGCAGTCGATCAACGCCCGGGACGCAAACCCCGATGTCAAGATTGGCGTCAGCGCCAAGCAGTGGTCATGGGACTTCAACTACCTTCAGGGCAATGACGTCAAGGACGCCGTCTACAGCGTTGGCACCCAGGCACAGCTCGACGGCAAGCCCTTCGACAAGTCCACGCTGCCCACGCTCTACCTGCCCGTCAACAGGTCGGTGGAGCTCCAGCTGAACTCCCGCGACGTGGTGCACTCCTTCTGGGTGCCCGCGTTCCTGGACAAGAAGGACATCCTCCCCGGCGTCACCAACTACATGACGTTGACTCCCACCGCCCTGGGTGAGTACGACGGCAAGTGTGCCGAATTGTGCGGAGAATACCACTCGGAGATGCTCTTCAACGTCAAGGTGGTCACGCAGGCCGAATTTGACGCCCACCTTGAAGCCTTGAAGGCCAAGGGCCAGACCGGCACGCTTGGCAACAAGTACGACCGCAATCCGAATCTGAATCAGAAGTAGGGGGGATAAGGGAAAGTGTCTACACTCGAGTACTCGGCAACCGAAGCAAATTCGGTTGCACCCAGGGTCGTCCCCGTGTCCAAGGGGCGCATCGTCGTCAACTGGATTACGTCCACCGACCACAAGACGATCGGTTACATGTACCTGATCGCCTCATTCATCTTCTTCTGCCTGGGCGGCGTCATGGCGCTCATCATGCGGGCGGAGCTGTTTGAGCCCGGCATGCAGATCCTGCAGACCAAGGACCAGTACAACCAGCTGTTCACCATGCATGGCACCATCATGCTGCTCATGTTTGCCACGCCGCTGTTCGCCGGTTTCGCCAACGTCATCATGCCCCTGCAGATCGGCGCCCCCGACGTCGCGTTCCCGCGATTGAACGCCTTGGCGTTCTGGTTCTTCCTGTTCGGCAGCACCATTGCCGTCTCCGGTTTCATCACCCCCCAGGGTGCGGCCGCTTTTGGCTGGTTTGCCTATGCGCCGCTGTCCAACACCACCTTCAGTCCCGGCGTTGGCGGTGACTTGTGGGTGTTTGGCCTGGCACTGTCAGGTTTCGGAACCATCTTGGGTTCAGTCAACTTCATCACCACGATCATCACGCTGCGAGCCCCCGGCATGACGATGTGGCGCATGCCCATCTTCACGTGGAACACGCTGATCACGGCCATCCTGGTGCTCATGGCGTTCCCGCCGCTCGCCGCCGCCCTGTTCGCCCTCGGCGCGGACCGCCGCTTCGGGGCGCACATCTTTGATCCGGAAAACGGCGGTGCCATGTTGTGGCAGCACTTGTTCTGGTTCTTCGGCCACCCCGAGGTGTACATCATTGCGCTGCCGTTCTTTGGCATCGTGTCCGAAATTTTCCCGGTCTTCAGCCGAAAACCGATCTTTGGCTACAAGGGGCTGGTCTTTGCGACCATCTCCATTGCCGCCCTGTCCGTGACTGTCTGGGCCCACCACATGTATGTCACCGGCCAGGTCATGCTGCCGTTCTTCTCATTCATGACCATGTTGATCGCCGTGCCAACGGGCGTGAAGTTCTTCAACTGGATCGGCACCATGTGGCGTGGTTCGCTGACGTTTGAAACGCCCATGCTGTGGAGTCTCGGCTTCATCGTCACCTTCCTGTTCGGCGGGCTGACCGGCATCATCCTGGCGTCCCCGCCGCTGGACTTCCACGTCTCCGACACCTACTTCGTGGTGGCGCACTTCCACTACGTCGTCTTCGGTACGGTGGTGTTTGCCATGTTCGCCGGCTTCTACTTCTGGTGGCCCAAGTGGACTGGGAAAATGCTCAACGAGCGCCTCGGCAAGGTCCACTTCTGGATGCTGTTCCTCGGCTTCCACGGCACGTTCCTGATCCAGCACTGGCTCGGTGTCCTGGGCATGCCGCGCCGCTACGCCGACTACATGGTGGAGGACAACTTCACCTGGATGAACCAGTTCTCCACGATTTCCTCGTTCGTGCTCGGCGCGTCCATGATCCCGTGGTTCTGGAATGTTTACATCACGTGGCGCAGCGGCAAAAAGGTTGAAGTGGACGACCCCTGGGGCTTTGGCGCCTCGCTGGAGTGGGCCACGTCCTGCCCGCCCCCACGGCACAACTTCACCTCACTGCCCCGCATCCGTTCCGAGCGCCCCGCCCTGGATCTTCACCATCCGGAGCTGGCCCCGCACTACCAGCCGGCACCCGTGGCCGCGTCAGCAAAGCGAGAAGCCCAATGAAAGTAGAAGCCTGGACTTTTATCCTCCTGGGGCTGTTCTTCTTCCCCGTCGCAACCGTCTACGGCTTCATGGTCCGGTGGGAGGAGCCTGTCGGTTTCCTCGCCCTGTACCTGGTTGGCGGTCTCGGCCTGATGATCGGCATCTACCTGTACTACACGGGAAACCGTGTCGGAGCCCGGCCCGAGGACCGGCTTGACGCTGAAATCCACGAAGGCTCCGGCGAACAGGGGCATTTCAGTCCCTGGAGCTGGTGGCCGCTGGTGCTCGGCTTGGCTTGCGCCGCCGGCTTCCTGGGTCTGGCAGTGGGATGGTGGGTGCTGTTCTTCGGCGCGGGCCTGGCCGTGATAGCCCTCGTCGGATGGGTCTACGAATACAGCCGCGGAGACCACGCACACTAAGAATGTTCAGGGGCCCGGTGCCCTGCACCACCTCAAGGGCCCGCCCTCCACCTAGCGTGGAGGGCGGGCCCTTTTTTCGTCCCAGAGCGGCGTCGTTGCAGGTTCAGCCGAAGGTTTGGGTGCGGTCAGGCGGGGTCGGTGAGGTCCGTGCACAGCAGTTCGGCCAGATGATCCACGGCAGACCGGATGGCGGCGTCGTCGACGCTGGTGGGGCCCACAGCGATCTCCACCTCGGTGCCACACAGGAAGTCAGCGGTCATGACCTCCAATAGGGAGCGCCCGTCCACGGGAGACAACCCCTTCTTGGCAAGGGTGATGGGCAGGCCCGTTTTATTGACGGCACGGACAAAGACCGCGGCGGGCCGGGCGTGAAGGCCCACGCTGGCCGCTATGGTGGCTTTCCGGGTGTACATTGGCGGCTCCTTGGCGGTAGATGCTTTACGTATTGAGAGTAGTCGTGTTTTAGGCTGATTATTGTCACCGAAGGAGTTTCATGGGCTATTTAGTGCCTCCGGCCAGAGCGGTCCCGGGACGGCTGGAGCGATCCTCGGCCATCTCGGTCCACATCCAGCTCCGTGAGCTGTTCCGCGCCTACATCACGGACCATGCGAAGGCCGGCAGCCAGCTTCCATCCGAACGGGACCTGGCCAGCCATTTTGGCGTGGCGAGGATGACCGTCAGGCACGCCATCGAGGCACTGGTGGACGAGGAACTGCTGGACCGCGTGATGGGTGTGGGCACGTTCGTCTCGCACCAAAAACTGGATGTACAAGTCAAGCTGACCTCCTATTCGGAGGAGATGCAGCGCCGGGGAATGCGCCCGGCGGCCCGAACCTTGTCCTTCGAACAGATCCCGGCCACGGCCAGGCTGGCGCGCGAACTGCAAATGGAGGAAGGGCAGGCAGTGATCCGCTTCCGCAGGCTCCTGCTGGCCGACGAGGAGCCCATGAGCGTCGATGAAAACTTCATTCCCGCCTGGCGTGTCCCCGGCATCCTGGATCAGGGTCCGCCGACGTCGCTGTACAGCCTGCTCAGTGAACGCTACGGACTGGTGATCGAATGGGGGGAGGACATTGTGGAAGCCAACGCCGCCACGGCGTCGATTGCGAGGCTGCTGAAGGTCGACGTGGGTGCCCCCGTTTTGCGGATGGAGCGCCACGCGTTTGTTTCCCGGTCCTCCGTGGACTATTCCATATCCTTTTACCGGGCCGACCGGTACAAGCTCCGTGTGCCCCTCCAACGCCCGGGCGTGCGTCCGCGCCGCATCTACTAGGGGAAGACGCTTGAAGGGCCGTATGCGGGCCTTCTGTGGCGGCCGGGGGCGGCCTTTGGCCCCCGCCGGAGCGGGTCCCCATGTCGATGGCACGTCTTAAACGCGAAGAAGGCGGTTCCCGGTGGGAAACCGCCTTCTTCGCCTCAAGCTCCTGGAGTCTAGTACCTGGAGACCTGGTTGGCCTTTTCACCGGCTTCAATGGCTTCGTGGTGTTCGTGGCCTGCTGCGAGCTCGGCCGGGGTGGCCGGGGCTACGCGATCCTCGAAGAAGAAGCGGCTCAGGGCTGCACGGCGCTTTTCCTTCTTGGTCACAATGCCATTTTCATTGGCAATGCCATCCGCGGGCACGGGGGATTCGTAGCCCACCAGCTTGTAGCGCTTGTAATCGTCAAGCTGGGCGTGCATTTCCTGGAATTCGCCGTGCGGCAGGCGCACAATGCGACCGGTCTCGCGGCCGTGCAGTGCGATCTCCCGGTCCTTGCGCTGCAGCGCCAGCGATACACGCTTGGAGACGATGAAGCCCAGGATCGGGCCGAGGAAGAACAGTGCGCGTAGCCAGTACGTCACGTCGTTCAGCGACACCTGGAAGTGCGTTGCGATCAGGTCGGAGCTTGCGGCGGCCCACATCACACAGTAGAAGATGAAGCCGGCCACGCCGATCGCTGTACGGGTCGGTGCGTTGCGCGGACGGTCCAACACGTGGTGTTCGCGGTCATCCCGCGTGATCCAGCGTTCGATCCAGGGGTAGGCGAACAGCAGTGTGAACACAATTCCGGCCGGCACCAGCGCAGGCAGCAGTACATTCAGGCTCAGCGAGTTGACACCCCAAGGGAACGGGATGTGCCATTCAAGCGGTATGTTGAACAGCCAGCCCGGCATGAGGCGCAGTGCACCGTCCACCCAGCCGATGTACCAGTCAGGCTGGGTTCCAGCCGAGATGGGGGAGGGGTCGTACGGACCGTAGTTCCAGATGGGGTTGATCGTGAACAGTGCCGCGGTGAACGCAATGATACCGAAGACCACGAAAAAGAAACCACCGGCCTTGGCAGCGTAGACCGGGCCCAACGGGTAGCCCACAACATTGCGGTCGTTGCGGCCCGGGCCGGGGTATTGGGTGTGCTTGTGCACCACCACCATGAACAGGTGGATGGCCACCAGGAGCAGGATGATGGCTGGAATCAGCATGATGTGAAGCATGTACAGCCTGCTGATGATGACAGTGCCGGGGAACTCCCCGCCAAACAGGAAGAAGGAGATATAGGTGCCGACCACCGGGATGGCCATGACCACGCCGTCGATGATGCGCAGGCCGTTGCCGGAGAGCAGGTCATCGGGGAGGGAATAGCCAGTGAAGCCTTCAGCCATGGACATGATGAGCAGAATGCCGCCAACCACCCAGTTCAATTCGCGGGGTTTGCGGAATGCGCCGGTGAAGAAGACGCGCAGCATGTGCACGGAGACCGCTGCGACGAACAGCAGGGCCGACCAGTGGTGGACCTGGCGCATGAACAGGCCGCCGCGGATGTCAAAGGAGATGTTCAGCGTGGAGTCGTAGGCCACGGACATTTCCAGTCCCTTGAGCGGGACGTAGCTGCCGTTGTAGTGGGTCTCCGCCATGGACGGGTCAAAAAACAGCGTCAGGAACGTCCCCGAAAGCAGGAGGATGACGAAGGTGTACAGGGCCACCTCGCCGAACATGAAGGACCAGTGGTCGGGAAAGACCTTCCGGCCAAATTCGCGAAGCATGCCGGAGCCGCCCACCCGCTGGTCAACGAAGTCGGTGATGCGCCCGGTGGAAGTCTTCGCCTTGTAAGGTGCTTGCGTTGCAGAACTCATGATTAGCTGCGCTCCCAGAAGCTCGGTCCGACAGGTTCGTGGAAGTCGCTCTGGGCGACCAGAACGATGCCGTTGTAAGACCAGTCCTCGCGGCCGGCAGACGGGTGGAGTAGATCGGGATCCAGGCGCACCAGCAGGACGGCAGCCTTGGCCTTTTCCTCCAACTTTCCCTCGGTCAGCGAGTTGAGCGACTCGGGAATGACATGGAACACCGAGCCGTCGGTGACGTCGCTGGCCTTGATCGGCGTACCCTCGGGGTCGCGGGCCAGTCGCTCTCCTTGCTTCCACAGTGTGTGGTGCAGGGCGTTGCCGGGCAGCGGGCCCAGGTCGCGCAGGATTGCAATGGCCGGCAGCGGCGCCAGTGCCATGGCGCCGATGAGGGTGTTGCGGATCAGCGGCCGGCGCTTGATGCCGGTCTCTTCGACGATGTCGTCCACGATCTGCACGGCGGCAACACGGTCAGCTTCCGTGCGCATTACATGGCGCTCTTCGGAGACTTCGTGGTCGGGCATCAATGCCCGGGCCCAGTGCACGATTCCGGTGCCGATGCCGAGCATGGCGAAACCGATGCCCAGGCCCAGGAAGGTGTTCTGCAGGCGCAGCGTGGCGAGCGTCTGGTCCAGGCGAATGCCAAAGTAGGCAAAGAAAAACAGCAGGGTGCCAAGGACGGAAACCCCAAACAGGATTGCCACCTGGCGCTCGGCCCGCTTTGCTGCCTTGGGGTCCGTGTCGGCCAGTCGCAAACGATGTGGAGGCAGTCCCGGGTCCTGGAACTTCTCCACCTCTTCGTGACCAGCCTTAGCTACGGCGTCCGAACTGGCCGGAGTGCCGTCACTATGGTTGCCCATAATCCCCTCATCCTTCTCTTATCCCGGCGCTATCCCGGGGTCGTAATGTATGTTTCACGCGGCCGCCAAGCGGCGGCCAAAATCGTGTGGTGCCCGGCTAGGAAGTCCGGGACGTCAGCCAGACGGTGAAGCCGATGATCACGCCCAGCACGGCGGTCCAGAGGAGGAGTCCCTCCGAGACCGGACCGAGCGAACCCAGCGCAGCTCCGCCGGGGGAGCCCTGGCTCTCAATGGTGTTCAGGAACGTGATGATGTCGCGCTTGCCCTCGGGGGAGATGTTGGCGTCGTTGAAGACCGGCATGTTTTGCGGCCCGGTGACCATGGCCTCATAAATGTGGTTGTTCGACACGCCGGCCAGGGCCGGGGCGAACTTGCCGCGGGTAAGGGCGCCGCCGGCTGCCGCAGCGTTGTGGCACATGGCGCAGTTGACACGGAACAGTTCCCCGCCGGCGGTGGCATCGCCCTTGCCGTCGAGGTATTGGGCTTCAGGCAGTGCCGGACCGTTGCCCAGCGTGGCCACGTAGGCGGCCAGGTCGCGGGTCTGTTCGGTGTTGAACTGTACGGGCTTCTGGAGGGCCTGCGGTCCCTGCATCTGCATGGGCATGCGGCCCGTGCCGACCTGGAAGTCCACGGCGGCCGCGCCCACCCCTGCCAGGGACGGGCCGTTGGCCGTGCCACTGGCACCGACGCCGTGGCACGTGGCGCAGTTGGCTACGAAGAGCTTCTCGCCTTCGTGGGCCTGGGCGGAGGTGGCGGGGGAGGCGTCGGCCTTGGCTTCATTCACGGTTGTGACAACGGCGTACAGCCCACCGGTCAGCATGAGCCCCAACACTAGCAACGCTAGTGCAGCCAGCGGATGACGTCGCTTCTGCGAAAGTGCCTTCACTTGGTGGTTCCTTTGATCTATATCCGGCAGCCCCTGGCGGGGGCCGCAAATGCTAATTCTTACCCGTGTAGAGGAAAACTGTACGCCAGCCTACTTCAGCACGTAGATGACCAAGAACAGGCCGATCCACACCACATCGACGAAGTGCCAGTAGTACGAGGTCACGATGGCGCTGGTCGCTTCGAAGTGGCCGAATTTCTTCGCGGCATAGGCGCGGCCGATGATGAGCAGGAACGCCACCAGGCCGCCAAGAACGTGCAGCCCGTGGAAACCGGTGGTGATGTAGAAGGCCGAGCCGTAGGCGTTGGCGTTGAGTGTGACGTGCTCGGAGGTCAGCATCGCGTACTCGGTCGACTGACCGGCCACGAAGATGGCGCCGAGGACGAAGGTCAGCAGGAACCACTCCGTCATTCCCCAACGGGAGAAGTGGAGTCGGCTGCCGATGCGGCGCGGCTGAAGGTTCTCCGCGGCAAACACACCCATCTGGCAACTAAAGGAACTGGAGACCAGGACGAGGGTGTTGACCAGGGCGAAGGGGAAGTTCAGCTTGGCCGTTTCTTCCGCCCACAGTCCACCGGTGGTGGCGCGGAGCGTGAAGTACATGGCAAAAAGGCCGGCGAAGAACATCAGTTCGCTGGAGAGCCAAACCACGGTTCCTACAGAAACCATGTTCGGGCGATTCAGCGTCGGATGTGCCGGGGTACTGGGGGCATGGGTCGCGGTCGTCACATAGACATTATGTCTATAAAACCCGGTTCTTCCCAATGCGAAATGCCGAATCAGGGAACTTTTTCTACAAACTTGCGAATTTCCGGGGCTTTCACAGGGTTACCCCAGTGACGTATGCACACCACGCTTCCGGTGTCAATGGTCACAATGGGTGGTGACGCTGCCGCTTCGTCTAGGATTTGGAGGGTGAACGCTCTCGATGAACCCCCGGCAGGCACCCCCACGTGGCCCGATCTCATTGCCTCGTTGATTGGGCGCAACGACCTCTCCTCGGGGGAGACGGAGTGGGCCATGAACACCATCATGGCGGGCAATGCCACGGATGTGCAGATTGCCGGCTTCCTGGTGGCCCTGAGGGCGAAGGGCGAGACGGTTCAGGAAGTCAACGGGCTCGTAGAGGCCATGCTTTTCAACGCCCGGCCGCTGGTGATTGCCGGTGATGCCCTGGACATTGTCGGTACCGGGGGAGACAGGCTCAACACCGTCAACATCTCCACCATGGCCGCCATTGTGTGTGCCGGGGCGGGGGTCACCGTTGTCAAGCACGGCAATCGGGCGTCCTCGTCCGCAGCCGGGTCGGCCGACGTCCTGGAATCCTTGGGTGTCCGGCTGGACCAGTCGGTGGAGTTCGTGGCGCAGGCGGCTGTGGACGTGGGGATCACTTTTTGCTTTGCGAACCTCTTTCATCCGTCCATGCGCCATGCGGCCCCCGCGCGCGCGCAGCTGGGCGTGCCGACCGCGTTCAACCTCCTGGGACCATTGACCAACCCGGCGCACGTGGTGGCCTCGGCCATCGGCGTCGCGGACGCCCGGCTGGCACCGCTGGTTGCGGGCGTTCTCGCCGCCCGCGGAGTCCGCGCCCTGGTCTTCCGCGGCAGCGACGGGCTGGATGAGCTGACGACGACGGGCCCTTCCAAAGTGTGGGAAGTCCGCGGCGGGTCGGTGGCCGAGTACGACTTTGACCCGCTGGACATAGGCATTGCCCGCGCCACGATCGCTGACCTGCGCGGCAGGAACGCCGACTACAACGCCGGTGTGGTCCGCCGCGTGCTTGACGGCGAACGGGGTCCGGTGCGGGACGCCGTCGTGCTTAATGCTGCGGCGGGGCTGGCCGCCTACGACCCCCAGGCGAAGGGCACGCTTGAAGAACGGTTGCGCTTTGCGGCGGCACGTGCCGAGGCGTCGATTGACGGCGGCGCGGCTGCCAACGTGCTCAAGAGGTGGGTGGAACTGGGCTCCGGTGGCGAGTAGCCGGCGCTCAGTGGTCGAAGCCGAGTGAGAACGCCGCGTCCAAGTCGTGCTGGGAATAGGCGCGGAAAGAAATTTGCGTGGTGGTGGACATGACCGAGGAGACCTTGGACAGCTTGTCGGCGATGACGTCGGCCAGGTCCTCATGCTTTTGCACGCGGGCAATGGCAATCAGGTCCCATTCCCCCGTCACCGAGTAGACCTCGCTGATGCCGGCCAGTTCGGAAATTTCCTGGGCGGCCTCCGGGATGCGGGAGGCGTCGGTCTTGATGAGGACAAAAGCAGTGATCACGGCGGGGTCCTTTGACACTAGAGGGGATGGGGCGGGCTGCCCCCGATTTTGATCGTAGCCCACCCGGCAGGCGTTTTAGCGCTTGGGGCCCCGACGCGTCACGAGGTCGGCGATGAGCCGCTGGCCGAGCAGGAACACACCCAGCACCACGGTGGCTACGATGACGAAAGGGACGGCAGCCGTTTCGCCGGCCAGGATGCGCAGGGCCATGCCCCCGGCGACCGTGATCAGCCAAATGCACACTCCGTTGGGCCAGAGGCGAACGGGCCGGAGCCAGTTGCGCGTGAGCAGCCAGCCTGCGGCCAGCGCAGCCAGGAAAGGCCAGGCGGTGGTGAAGATGCCGCCTGCGGACAGGGGCTCCTGGTGGGAGCTGCGTCCGGAGACGGCGAAGATGATAACCAGCAGCACATCCATGACGGCGGCGTAGGCAAGAAGTTTGGTTGCGTGTTTGGCGGGTGTTTGCGTCACCGGGCCAGTTTAGTCGCAAAGCTGCAATGGTTTTTCCACCCCGGGCCTTCCGCGGCCCGCGGAGGAAGCCGCCAACTTTTTGCATAGGACACTTCGAAAATTCCCACGTTACGGATGTTGCCCGCTGGGGAGACGTTGGGCCGTTCCCGGCAGGGACCGTGCTGACCACCCGGTTTGAAGCCGACCACCCGGTCCGAACTGGATGGTCGCAGTTTTCGCGGTCTTAGCGGCGGTCCCGGGTTCTCGTTCAACGAATCCGTCTCCTTTTTGACACGCAGGAGTAATTGGATGCCCCATGGTCGGCACTGACGGGCCGACGGCGGCCGGGAAAGACAGTCCTCAACGGTCCCGGCCCGGCCGGTCCGGACCAAGCAGGCCATGGGGAAACCGGGCATCGCCGCAGGGGGCGTGCGACCGCCAGCAGGCCTCAGCCCGGGTGCGGGGGAAGTTTTGCCAGGCCCTCAACGACCTGCACGGCCGGCAGCTTGGTCAGCTCGTCCGGGTTCAGGCGCAACTTGCTGGTGCGGTTGCCCCCGCCCATGACGACCTGCGATTGAGCCATGACGGCACTGTCCACATAGATGGGCATGCCGCTGGTGCCGAACGGGGTGACGCCGCCAATGGCCATGCCGGTAGCAGCCACGGTCAGTTCGGCGTCGGCAAAGGATGCCTTCCGCACCCCAAGCAGTTCCCTGACCCTGCTGTTCACGTCCAGCCGCGTGGTGCCCAAGACCACGCACACTGCCCGCACCGGCGGCTCCACCTTGCGCGAGGTCACCACGATGGTGTTGGCGGCGTGCTCCAGGGGGACGTTGTAGTGGGCGCAGAACGCGGCCGTGTCGGACAGCCCGCCGGCGCAGGGGAGGACCTCGTGGACGATGCCGTGCCCGGTGAGCGCGTCGCGGACGGACGGCATGAGAAGGCCCGGGGAAACGGCGTCGTGGTTGCTCATGGGTCCAGCGTACCGAAGGGAGCGGTCGCCGTGTAGGGGGTCACCAGTCCGGCCTGGGCAAGTCCGGCATCACACGTGCCCGGTTCCGTGGGCCTTGGCCGGGTGGGGTCGACGGCGGCAGTGCAGGCACGCCTGCCGCTTTTGTTGGGCGGGGTCTGTTGTGCCGGCGTCAGCCGATGCGGGACCGGGCGATGACCAGGCCGATCGGTGCACTGACCAGGAGGATGGCGACCATGAGCCGGAATCCGCGCAACAGCCACGTCCGGTCCGCGCGGGCGCCGCGCACCGCCCAGATGAACAGCGCAAGCGCTGCAACGAGAAGGCCCGTACCCACGTAGCGCAAAACGGGTGCCGCCAACAAGGTGCCAAGCAGCACGGCCAGGGTTGAGAGGTTCAGTGCCAAGACCTCGGCCGCAACCACGCCGGCGGCCGGCCGTTTCGACGCCAGCTCCGCCTGCCCGATGCCCAGCACAAGCTGCGCGACCCCCGCCACGAGGACCAGGTAGGCCACGGCCCAGGACGCCGTGTAGTTGGGCGAGCCGGCGGTCGCCGCGGACAGCACCCCTCCCGCGATGAGGCTTGCGCTGCCGATGGTGACGAAGGGAATGGCGGATCTGTTCACGCTTCCCAGCATATTTGTGTTTCACACCTTCACCTGACATGCGGCTGATTTCGCAGCCCCCCCGGTTAGGCCCCGCCCGGGGATGCCGGGGCAGGTCAGGGTGCGGTGACGAGGCCCACTTCCTTCATCCAGTTGAAGGCCACGTCGGCAGGTTCCTGCCCATCGACGTCGACCTTGAGGTTCAGCTTCTGTTGTTGGGAATTGCTCAGCTTGGTGGAGATCTGCCCGAAGATTTCCCTGAGTTGCGGATATTTCTCGAGTACGTCCGTCCGGAGCACCGGCGCGACGTTGTACGCCGGGAAGAATTTCTTGTCGTCCTCCAACACGTTCAGCTTGAGGGAGAGGATGCGCCCGTCCGTCGTGAACACCTCCCCAAAATTGCACAGGCCACGGGCGGTGGCTTCATAGACGGTGCCGGTGTCCAGGATCTTGACGTTGCTTGTTGGCACGCCATCCGCGGCACCCAGCGTGAGGCCGTACGCCTTGAGCATGGGCTTGAATCCATCCGGTCGGGAATTGAATTCGGCCTCCACGCAGAAGGTCCTGTCCTTGACCGGAAGATCCTTGATCTGTGAGAGCGAAGTGATGCCATTGAGTTTCGGCACGGCCTGTGAGCGGACCGCCATCGCGTAGGTGTTGTCCAGTGGGGCGGGGGTAAGCCAGGTCAGGCCGTTTCCCTTGTCCTCGTCGCGCACTGCGGCATACTGCTTCCCAGGGTCCGGGATTCCCTGCTTGTGGCCCAGGTAGGTCAGCCAGGCAGTTCCGGTGTAATCCCAGACCATGTCGGCACCGCCGTTGAGCATGAGGTCGCGCACTGCCACGCTGCCCGGGACGTTGGACTTGTCCGTGACCTTGAAGCCGGCTGCCTTTGCCCCAAGGACGGCAATTTTTCCGAGGATGAGGGCTTCGGTGAAGTTCTTGGAGGTCACGGTGATCGAAGCGCCTGCGGGGAGGTTGTCAATGTGTTTAATGGACCCCGGTGCGACCGCCGGGACGAACGCCGTCGCCGGCTGAAGTCCGCAGCCGGCCAGCGCGAACACGCACGCCAAAGCTGCAGGGAGGAGTGTCAGTTGTCGCTTGCTGCGTGCCCGGGTGCGGCGTACGGCCTTCATCAGAGCCCCTTCGGACGGGCATAGTGTTCAACGACCCGGCCGAGCCAGTCAATGAGCAGGGCAAGCAACGCGACCAACAGGGCGCCGGAGACCAGCACACGCGGCAGGAACAAGTTCACACCGGTGGTGATGAGCAGTCCGAGCCCGCCGGCACCGATGAAGGTGGCGAGGGTTGCCGAGCCGACCACGAGCACGAGGGCGGTGCGGATTCCCGAAAGCATCACGGGGACCGCGAGCGGCAGTTCCACGCGCATCAGCACCGAAAACGAACTCATGCCCATGCCCCGGGCCGATTCCACCAAGCGTTCGTCCACGCCCTGAATGCCGACCATGGTGTTCCGCAGCACCGGCAGCGCCGCATACACGACCAGGGCGACGACGGCGGCCCAGAAGCTGAAACCGAGCCAAAAGGCAAGCAATACGACCAAGCCGATGGCCGGCGCTGCCTGGCCGAAATTGGCGACGGCGAGGATGACGCCGCTGGCACGCACCAGCGGACGCCGTGTCAGCAACACACCGAGGGGAATGGCCCCTGCCAGCACTATGGCCGATGAGACGAACGTCAGGGCAAGGTGCTGGCCGGTGTAGGCCAGCAGGTCCCGTGGGTTTAGTGTTGCCCTTTCGGTCGGGGACAACTGTGCCAGCATCAGCCACACCACGTAGGCGGCCACAATCAGCAGTACCACTGCGGGCTGGATGATCAGGCCCTTCCAGGCCGCAGTGCGGCCTGCCGCATCCGGGCGCAGTATGTCACTCATGCGGAGCCGCCCTGGAGTTCGAGGGGGCCGGTGTTGGTGCCGACGGGTGAGTCGTTGGCCACGGCCGAGGCCTTGCGTGAGCGGGTGATGGCCTCCATGACAACTTCGATCGTGATGACGCCCGTGAACGCCTTGTGGCGCCCCGTGACGAGGGCGGCACCGGCGCTGGAGACCAGCATGGTGTCGAGCGCGTCGCTCAGGGTCGAGCCCTCGGTGACCAGGGAAAGATGGGCATCGGGCTTTGCGGGGATCACGTCCAGGCGGGACAACTGTCGCCGGGACAACCAGCGGATCGGCCGCTTGCGGTCGTCAAGTATGACGACGTGGCCATGGCCGGCCTCCTTAATGCGTGCGAGCACGTCGGCGGCCTTCTCACCCGGAGAGCCGGTGACTGCACCGACAAGTTCGACGTCCCGGACGCGGTTCAGCGTCAGCTGCTTGAGGCCGGCGCCGGCGCCGATAAAGTCCTCCACGAAGGCGTTGGCCGGCTCGTTGAGAATCCTCTCCGGGGTGTCGTATTGGACGATGTGGGCGCCTTCGGAGAAAACGACAATCCAGTCGCCCAGCTTCACGGCTTCGTCGAAGTCGTGGGTGACAAAGACGATGGTCTTTTGCACCTCGTCCTGAATTCTTAGCAGCTCATCCTGCAGCCGTTGCCGCGTAATGGGGTCCACTGCACCGAACGGCTCGTCCATGAGCAGCACCGGCGGGTCGGCTGCCAGTGCACGTGCAACGCCCACCCGCTGCTGTTGCCCGCCGGAGAGCTCCCTCGGGTAACGGTTCCGGTACATGGCCGGCTCAAGGGAGACCAGTTCGAGCAGTTCGTCGACCCGGTGCTTGATCTTCTCCTTCGACCAGCCCAACATTTTGGGGACGATGGCAATGTTCGCCGCGACGCTCATGTGCGGAAACAGTCCGCCTGCCTGAATGACGTAGCCCATCCGGCGTCGCAACTGGTCCCCGTCAATATTGGTGACGTCTTCGTCTCCGAGCGTGATGCGTCCTTCGCTCGGTTCAATCAAGCGGTTGATCATCTTCAGCGTCGTGGTCTTGCCGCACCCTGACGGGCCCACGAGCATCACGATCTTGCCGGAGGGGATCTCGAGAGTAATGCCGTCGACGGCAGGCTTGCCCTGGCCCGGATAGTGTTTGGTCACCTTGTCAAGCAGGATGCGGCCCGCGGTGGGCGCCTTAATCGGGGGGCTGCTAGTTTCTGGCACGGATACCTCGCGGAATGGTTAGGCGGCCGAGGCCGACGAGAAGAAGGTCCAGGATCAAGGCAAGGATGACAACACCTACGACCCCCACCCACACGGTTTCGACCGCGTTGGCACCACCCAGCCGGGACAGTCCGGAGAAGATGAAACCGCCCAGCCCGGGACCCAGTGCGTAGGCGGTCACGGCCGCCACTCCCATGACCATCTGGGCCGAAATGCGGACTCCTGTCAGGATGACCGGCCAGGCCAGTGGAAATTCAATGGTCAACATGGTGCGCAGTCGGCCCATGCCGATGCCACGGGCCGACTCCACAATGGACCGGTCGATCCCCTGCAGGCCCACCACCGCATTGCGAAGAATCGGCAGAACGGCATAGAACGTGACGACGACAACCGATGGCGTGACGCCGAAGCCAAGGGGGACGATGAGCAGGCCGATCAAGGCAAAGGAGGGAATGGTCAGTCCGACGGCGGAAACGCCGTTTGCCACGGAACTGAGCCTTGGGCTGCCATAGACCAGGAAGGCAATGGCCAACGCCACCACGCCGGCCAGAACGAGCGATTGCAGGACGAGGGAAAAATGCTGCCAGGACCCAAACCAGATTTGACCCCAGCGATCAACAAAATAGTTCCACCACATCGGTCCCATCCTTCCGGGGGATTGTTGGTTACGGTAGTCCCCTCGGCGCCAACGTACAAGGGTTGCGGTGGACAGTGCGGGGCCGGTGCATTCGGTACCGCTGCCGAAGAATCTGGACAATCCCTGTCGTTTTGGGGAACCTTGGAAGGAAGCAAAAGTCTTCAATGACCAACTGCTGCCGGGCCTCAACGTCCGCAGCAGCCAAACGTCCGCAGTAGTTAGGAGCGTGGCGAAGTGTTTGAACGATTTACCGACAGGGCCCGTCGGGTTGTCGTGCTGGCACAGGAAGAGGCCCGCAGGCTTGACCACGACCACTTCGGCACGGAGCACCTGCTGCTGGGCTCCATCAGTGAGGGCGGGGGCGTTGCCGCCAAGGCGCTGGCGGCACTCGACATCTCGCTGGAGGCCGCCCGGGACCTGGTCCGGGAGACCGTCGGGCCCGGACAGCACACACCCAGCGGCCACATCCCGTTCACCCCGCGCGCCAAGAAGGTCCTGGAGCTTTCGCTGCGGGAGGCCCTGGCCCTGGGACACAACTACATTGGCACGGAGCACATCCTGCTCGGGCTGGTCCGCGAAGGCGAAGGCGTGGCCGCGCAGGTGCTGGTGAAGCTGGGCGCCGACTTGGGCCGGGTGCGCCAACAGGTCATCCGGCTGCTTGCCGGCTACGAGGACGAGGGACCCGGGAACACCTGAGGGGACGACTGGCCGCGTTCCCTTCGCCCAGGGCCTTGTTGCCCGCAGTGGGGGGGGGACGTGCGCGCATGTTGTGTGTATCGTCTATTCCAAGCCGCCGCTTCGGCGTCACGAATCCGACGGCGTCGGCGGGATTGCGGGAAGCCTACCCGGACGCCACGATGGGGCAGGAGCGGCTTCGAATCCACCAGTCGAGTAGGGGAAGTGGACTTTATGGGCAGAACGTCGGACCACAAACTTTGGTCGCTGGCCCATGCCGAGCGGGCCGCGCTGGCGCAGGACTTGGCCGGCCTGGGCCAGGGCCAGTGGCATCACGAGACCCTGTGTGGCCGGTGGGACGTTGAGCACGTCGTGGCCCATCTGACCGCAGCGGCAAGCCTGAACCAGTGGCAGTGGCTGCGCAGCATGCTCGGTGCGCGCTTTCGCCCCGACCTGCACAACCAGCGCAGGCTGGAGGAACACCGCGGTACCACTCCCGGGGAAACCTTGGCACGGTTCCGCGCCGTCATCAATACCAGCACCGGACCCTCATCCCACACCCCTGCCTGGCTGGGAGAGGTGGTGGTGCACGCCCAGGACATCCGCCGGCCGCTGGGGCTTGCCTCGACACCGGGCATTGAGGCGTTGACACCCGTCGCCGACTTTTACGCCAGCCGCAACTTCACGGTGCCCAGCCGCACGAATACGGCCGGTCTGCAGCTGACGGCAGATGACGGGCCCTTCACCGCCGGCCAGGGGCCGCTGGTCACCGGGTCGACCCTCGCCCTGGTCATGGCGATGGCCGGGCGCGTTTCCTATCTTGACGACCTCCGGGGACCCGGTGTGGGGGCCCTTCGCTCACGGCTCGAGGGCACCGCGCCCTCCCGGTGAGGTCTTGGCGGGCGTGTCCCGGGTGCCAGGCGTTGACTGCTCGTGCGGCGCAGCCGGCGACGCCGGGGCTGAGGAGATCAGTCCGGACGGCCTGCATAAAGGGCAGCGGCCCGCACAGGTAGTATGCGGCGTCCGCGGGCAGGTCCGCGGAGCGGACGTCCATGAACCCGGTGCGCACCTCGCCGTAGGGACCGGCATCTGCGGGGCCTTGTTCGTACCAGGTGATCATGGCGGCGTTGGGCAGCCCGCCCAGGTCGGCTTTGACCTGTCCGCGCAGGACGAACGTCGCCGGCGATGCCCCGGCATGGAGGAACACCACCTGCCGGGCGGAGTGCTGGCGGGTCAGGTGCGAGAGCATCCCGGCCATGGGGGTGACGCCGATGCCTGCGCTGGCAAAGACGACGGGACGGTCCGTGGACTCCATCACGACGTCGCCGGACGGGGCGGAGAGGACCAGTTCGTCTCCGACCCGGATGCTGTCGTGGAGCAGGGTGGAGACTTCCCCGTCGGGTTTGCCGGGGTCCGCGACGTGCTTGACGGCGAAGCGGCGGTGGTGTCCGTCGTCGGCCGCGGTCAGGCTGTACTGGCGAGGCTGGTGTGTGTTGTCCCGGGTGGGCATCTGGACGGTGACATATTGGCCCGGCAGGGACGGCTTGACGTCCCTGCCGTCGGTGCGTTCAACCGTCAGGGTCATGACATCAACGGTTTCCCGGACCCGCTCAACGACCCGCCAGTTGCGCCAGATCGTATCCGGGGCAAGCCCGACGGCGTCGTAGAGTCCGCGTTCGAGATTGATCAGCGTGTTGGCCATGAGCCAATACACTTCTTCCCACGCCGCGGCGACTTCGGGGGTGGCGGCGTCCCCAAGGACCTCAACGCCGGCCTGGTTGCCCCGGTTGAACACCCCGTCCAGCAGCTCCGGGTGTGCGTCGAACAGGCGGGCGTAGAACCGCTGGGCGATGTCCTGAATGTTTGCCCCGACCGCCGGCAGGGCCGCCTTGATCACGGGCAGGGCTGTTGGTGAAAGCATGGGCCGAGCTGGTCAACCTGTTCGGCCAGCGCGTCGATGACGGCACGCAGCTGGACTTGGGCCACGCGGGTGTAGGTGCGGACATATTCGACGTCCGGGATCGGCACCCCATACTCAGGACGAGGCCCTTCGGCGGGCGCGGCAGGACTGTCCCAGACGCTGTCTTCGGCCTTCTGAAGTATCTCGGTGTACTGCTTCCGCGCTGAATCAATGAGGTCGTGGGCATACTGCTCAGCGTCATTGATGTGCTTGTCGGCAATGACCTAGGCGCGACTGGGCAGGTTGACGGTTTCGGCACTGACATCCATGGCCGCACCTTGGGGCCGCTGCTCCGCGAGCAACCTCAAACGTCGAATCTCATCCTCCGCCGCCCAGAGCTGTTCAGCCGCGGAGGAGAGAAACTCGCTCACGGCCGGGGCGTCGTAGCCACCGTGCATGGTGACAGGGAAGACGGCGGTTCGGACGTCCTCGGGCCTGAGGGCGCCCGGCTGCCTCCAGTTTCGCCACCGCATGGGTGACCATGCGCGGGGAACCGCAAACCAGGGCAATCCTGCCCGTCCACGGCTGCGCGCCGACGGCGGCGGATCCGACCAGCCCGCGCAGGCCATGGTAGGTCGGATCATCGGAGACAACGGGCTGGTACGTGAACGACGGCTGCCGTGGGAAGGCGGTGAGTTTGTCGTCCTCATGGAGGTTCCACGGCAGCCTGGCACCGTGGAAAAGGTCCACCCGCGGGCCATTCCCGGTTGAGCCCCACTGCGCACGAACCTGGTCAAGGACGGCCCCCAAGGGTGCGGGCCCGGTGCCGCCGGCGACCAGGAGCCGGTCGCGGCCTCCGGCCGGAAGGGTCAGCTGGTCGCCCATCGCAGCCCCGAGCCGGGCCGTATCGCCGGCGCGCAGCTTGCGGACGGCGGTGCTGCTGAACTGTCCACCCGGCACCAGCTGCAGGTGCAGCTCCACCATGCGGTCCTCGCGGTGGGCGTTGGCCGGGGTCACATACCGCCACAGCCTGGGCAGCTGCGCCATTTTCGTGGCCATGGATTGCCCGGGAAGATTTTCCATGGGGGTTTCGGTCCGCAGTTCAATGACCGAGACGTCGATGCTGCGCCGGTCAACGGAGACCACCTCGGCATCCCGCCACGGGGGAGTCGTGTCGGCGGCGTCCTCGGCGGCAATGACCATGACCTTGGCAATTTTACTGTACGCAGTGGACCAGTCCGCAGCGACGCCTTCTGTCCATTGCGCACCAAGAAACTGCTTGAGCGCCGCCATCAGGGATGCTCCCACGGCCGAATAGTGCTAGGGCGCCTCGTCCCCGGCGGACGAGACGGCTGCCCACGTGCGTTTAAGTGCCTCAACGTCCACCGCACACCCCCGCCCGGCAATGATTGTGCGTGGTTCCACTGAACCTGCACGGGAGCGCGGTCCTGACTTTCCTGGCCGGTTCCATGGACTGGTTTCCTCTTCGGTGCGAGAGCTTCAACTCTTCACGTGATGCCTGATCCATCGTGACGGAAATGGCCGGGAACAGGCATCAGCTCCCAAACCTTGGACGCCAAGCCAGCACAGAAACTGGATCGGGTGCCACTCACAAGGACCCACAGTTCCATGTACTCCGCGCCCAAAGCAAGCTCTTCAGTGCTTTCGAAGCCGGGTCGTCCGCCCGGGGTGGCGATGTTGGCGCGGAATCCCAATGCGTCGGCCGTCGCGGCTTGCCGCCGCGGGCGCCCCGTTCACCGCGGATGTCCTGTGGTGCGCAACGTCCGTGCCGAACCGGGCGCAGGGCAGTGTCCAGCGCTCGGTTCGCAGCGAATCCGGCGGGGAACAGCTCGCGGTGTCCCGAGGCCGCCCGCCTTGTCTGCCACTCAGCCCTTGCGCCGGCGGTTCGCCCGGACGCGGGAGCTGCCACGCCCACGAAGCACCCGTGGACGGCAAATTACCCCTGAACAAAGCGGATACCCACATCATGGGTTTCCCTTTGGCACGGGCGGATGGACCAAAGGCGTTCGGTCCATGGCGACCGTTTCATCCCGAAAGTCGACCGGCGGGCGGGAACGAATATTTGTCAGCTGCGGGGGGTGTTGAGGATACAGAATTCGTTGCCCTCCGGATCGAGCAGGACCACCCAGGGTTGATCGCCTTGGCCGATGTCGGCGCGGCGGGCACCCATCAACAGCAGCCGTTGGACCTCGGCCTGTTGGTTGTCGGGCCGGAAGTCCGGATGCACCCGGTTTTTCACCGTCTTGTTTTTCTCGACCGGGACGAAGGTGATCCCCGGTGTTGAATCCGCGCTTGGGCGGATCTCGAACTCGTCACGGCTGTCGTTCGTGACGACCCAGCCCAAGGCAGCGGCCCACCAATGACCAAGACAACTGCCAGCGGCATTGCGGCCCGCCCACGGGGGAGACTCGGGTGGCCCGCCGCGGCAGGGGCGGGGCAGGGACCCGCTTCCGGGCCAAGGTCCTTCGTGAGCTGACACCGGGCCGGGACAACCATGCTCCGGCCAAGCACCCCCACCTGGTGTCCAAGGACGATACCCGCAGAGGAATCTTCCCTGAGGTGAGGGGGCAACGGACGCCGGTTCTTGCCACCGTGCTGGCGGAGCCGGCCGTCGTGGGCGCCGACCCTGTGGTCCTGGCCGGTGACCACGCGCCAGTACCCCCAGCCTGTGCCTCAACCGGTAAGTGTCTTGGACCGGCTTGCATCTCTTGGTGTCAGGGCACTGTGGATGCGTGGCAACGCCGACCGCGAACTGGTGGACCTGGCACGTGGGGAAGCCATGGAGATTCCTGATGAGGTGACTCCTTGGGCGGCGCAGCTGGGTGCGGGAGCGGGGTGCTGGACACGTGGACAGGCTCACGGCTTTGCCGCAAACCGTAACTGTCGGTGTTGACGGGTTCGGACCCGTTCCGTTGTGCCATGGACCACCTAAGTGAGGATGAGGAAGTGGTGCCGGTGGACAGCCGCTTGGAGCGGTGGGCTGACGGATTCGCTGAACTACCCATGGAGATCTGCGCCGTGGTTTGCGGGCCTACGCACACGCCGTTCGTGCGGTTGGTTGATCGGCGTCTGGTAGTCAACCCCGACAGCATCGGCAGGCCCTACGGCCGGCCGGGAGGGCAGGGGGCATTGCCGGGAGGCGGGCCCGGCACGCTTCCTCTGACTCCCATCGACGTTGACGCAGCAGTGGCATGGGTCGTCGCGGAATCGGACTAACCTGGCGCCCAGGAATGGGCGGACCATTTTATTCGGGCCACTTTATTCGGGCCGCCGCCAGCGACGCCGAGGCGGTGACTGTCTTCGGCCCTCGCGACGGCCGCACCGCTGGGGGAAACCCTTAAAGGGCTGTTTGCCCGGGTGTCTTTGGGCGGAGTGGGATGCTGTTGGGGTACAGGTCCGCCGTTGCGTCGGTTGTTGGGAAGGTCCGGCCCCGGTAACGGGTTGGACTCACCCCGAATCTTCTCTTGAAGGCCGTACTCAGGGCGGAGGGGCTGCCATACCCGACCTCGGTGGCGATCTGCGCGGTGGTGAGCCGAGGGTCGGCGAGCATTTCGCTGGCGAGCAGCATCCGCCAGTTCGTCAGGTACGTCATGGGCGGTTCACCCACGGTGGCGCGGAACCGGCTGGCAAGGGTTGCCCGAGATACATTGAGTCGCTGTGCGAGCGATTCAGGACTCCAGGTCTCGGCGGGCGATTCGTGGAAATACGTCAGGGCCTTGGCGATGAGCGCGTCGGTGCCGCCGGCGAGCCAGCCTCGTGCCGTTTCGGGGTGGAGTCTGGCCCAGGCGCGGATCGAGTGGACGAGCAGCACGTCCAGCAGCCGGTCGATGACACTGCCTTGCCCCGGTGCCTCGGTGGTGATTTCGCCTTCGAGGAACCCCATCAGGGACGGGCCGACCTGGCCGGCCGGGACGACAGCGACCCGGGGCAAGACGGACGTGACGGCCGCACCGACCTCGGCGTCGGTTTCGTAGGTGCCGATAAGCATCGTCGTATCGCCGGAGGGCGCGTTGCCCCAGGTGCGTATCCCATGGCCCTGGCTTGCGTGGACGTCGTCCCCGGAGGGGAAGTGCACCGTTGCCCGGGATGAATGACCACGTCCGGGGCGCGCAGGGGATCATCCGTTACGGTGTAGGGGGCTGGGCCCCGGACGACGGCAACGTCACCTTGTTTCAACTGGAATCGTTCCTTGCCTGCTTCCAGGAATGCAGTGCCCGACAGCATTGCCATGACCGTCAACGGTGCCCGGTCCTGCACACGAATGGACCAGTCGGGTGACATGACCACGCGGAGGGCAAAGGCGCGGCGCGCGCGGGGGCCGTCCAAAAGGTGGGTGAGCGGATCCATGCCATCAATCTAGACGATCACGTATGGATGGACATCTTTGAACTATTCAGTATGTGGATCGGGTGCCGTTGACTGGTGCCATGACGACTACAAAGGTGTTCCTCTTAGCTTGGCATTTAACCTTCGGAGGGCCAACCACTAGAAAAGTGGTTGGCCCTCCGGCGTGTCGCGTGGCTTGAGCGGCCCTCGTTTCCGATGCTT
>CAJDTM010000013.1_pt1 | contig 88010 bp, 78 predicted proteins | sample 7389831 | NCBI WGS metagenome assembly CAJDTM01 (sample SAMEA7055656, study PRJEB34461) | soil metagenome | biome: terrestrial ecosystem; feature: Peninsula; material: soil | place: Antarctica | collected 2016
GGCTACCGCGAACACGACATCCTCGTCATCGACGAAAACGGCGCCGAAAACATCACCAAATTCCCCTACGGCCCCGAACACAACATCATCAACGCCTAAGCAGGCCTTCGCATCAATTCCTGGTGAGTCGGTCTGCGGCCGTGGGCGGCGGATGCAACGTGCCGCGTCAGCCAGGACCATAACAATGGCCCCAACAGTATGAGAGGAAGTCATGCAACACAGCGTGTATATGGAAGACCTCGATGCCTTCACGTATCGGCGCGCAATTGCAGACCCGGATACAGTCCTGCTGGTCCCGGTTGGGTCGGTGGAACAACACGGGCCGCATATGCCCCTTAATGTGGATGTGCTGCTGTCAAGGGCGATGGCCGGCCAGGTGGCCGAGGAACTGGGCGCCGTGGTCGCCGCTCCCATTGTCTATGGGTACAAATCCCAGCAACGTTCCGGCGGGGGCAATCACCTCGCGGGTACCACCAGCCTTGACGGTTCCACGTTGATCGATATCGCCAAGACACTGACCCTGGAGTTCGTCCGGCACGGGGTGAAGAAAATCGCGTTCATCAATGGCCACTTCGAAAACTATCAGTTCCTCTATGAGGGAGTGGACTTGGCGTTGCGGCAGTTGGCCGGCAGCGGTGTCGACGGCGTCAAGGCCCTGCTGCTGTCCTACTGGGACTTTGTCGACGATGCGACCATTGCCGAGATCTACCCGGAGGGGTTTCCCGGCTGGGATCTGGAACACGGCGGGGTGCTGGAGACGTCGCTGATGCTGAAGTTGTTCCCGGAAAAGGTCCGGATGGATTTGGTTGTCGATGCACCGCCGGCGGTGCTTCCCAACTACGACGTCCTGCCGGTCAACCCGGAGTTCACGCCATCGTCGGGTTGCCTGTCCTCGGCCGCCCAGGCCACCGCCGCCAAAGGCGAAATCCTTATCAAACATGCGTCGGCGGCTATGGCCTCGGCTTTGGAGCAGGAATTCAGGAGTGATCACCGTTGATCGACAACCAGAATAAAACAGCACTGTCTGACAGGGACATGGAAAAGGCAGCACCGACCGGGACCACGGAATCGCCGGAAACGCCGGAAACGCCGGTGGAGCGTAAACGGCGGTTGGTGGATGACACTGCGATCAAGTGGTTGGCCATTGTCTTCGTAGTAGCCATTTTGGTCTTTGCCATCGCACTGCCGGAGGTGGCGGCCGATGCGATCAAAACGGCCCGCACCTTCGTGACCGGCTACTTTACATGGTTCTTCGTTTTGTATTCGGTAATAGCACTCGGCTTTTGCGCGTGGCTCGCATTTGGTCGATTCGGCCGCGTCCGTCTCGGCGGACCCAAAGCGAAACCGGACTACAGCAAGTTCGCTTGGTATTCCATGCTATTCGCCTGCGGCCAGGGCATCGGATTGATCTTCTGGTCAGTTGCCGAGCCGATCATGCTCAAAGGCGAAAACCCGTTGTTCGAAGGAAACGCCCTCCACGTCCAGGACGGTGCGATGGTGTGGACCTATTTCCATTGGGGACTGACGGCATGGGCAATGTATTGCATCGTGGGTGTTTGCCTGGCCTACTCGCACTTCAACCTGGGCAAGAAACTGACTTTCCGCGACACCATTGTTGATTTCTTTCCGGCCAAATATCGGCGAATTGTAGGCATTGTCGTCGAACTGTTGGCAATTTTGGCCTGCGTGCTTGGCCTGGCCACATCCTTCGGATTTGCCACCCTGCAGTTCACGGCCGGGCTCGCCTCCTTCACCGGCATTGAGGCCAGCATGCCGGTATGGATAACGGTTATTGTCGTCTTTGCCGCCCTGGCCGCCGTCTCGGTGTACTTTGGCGTCAGCAAGGGGATGAAGCGCATTAGTGAGATGAACTCCGTGCTGAGTATTGTGCTCATGGTCGGCGTGCTGCTCTTCGGGCCGCTGGTGTATCTGGCCTCGACCGTGTTGCAAACCTTTGGGGCGTTCTTCCAGAACTTCCTCGCGATGAGCTTCTGGTCTGAATCAGGGACTGCTGCGGCGGGCATCACCACCTGGCAGGACAGCTGGAACGGGTGGTGGACGGTCTTCATCTGGTGCTGGGTCATTGCATTCTCGGCCTTTGTCGGTCCGTTCATTGCACGGATCTCGAAGGGCCGTAGCATCCGTGAGTTCATTCTGGGCGTTACCGTGGTGCCGTCCGTCATCGTCATGGTGTGGGTCGGGATCCTGGGCGGCGCCGCAATGTACTACGACAACAAGAACAGCGGCGCCATCTCGGATCAGGTTGCCGAGAATACGGAGAGCGGGCTGTTTGCCATGCTCGACTATGTACCGGTCATCGGAACGGTACTGCTTGTTGTGGCTACCATTTTGGTGGCGACGTACTACATTACATCCCTGGATTCCGGGGTTCACGCCCTTTCCAGCTTCGTCGCCTCGGCCAAGAAGCCGAGCAGGACGTTTAGGGTGGTACTGGTCGGGAGCATCGGGGCCATCACCGTGGCGCTATTGACCTTGGGCGGGGTAAAGGTCATTGACACGGTACAGACCGGGACAATTATCGGCGCCTTCCCGCTGGCAATCGTCCTAATCATCATGTTCATCAACTTGATCAGAAGATTGCGCCGCAATGAAACTGGCAAGCAATTGCCAACCGAAGCGGCATCCACACCGGAGGAACATGAGGACGCCCCGGTTGGTTAGGCGGCTCCGCCCCAAACGCCGGTAATCCTCGGCGGGTGCGAGCCAGGCGTGGAAGACCTCAGGGCCAAGGTGGGACATGTCCAGCGTCCGTCCCGCCACTTGGGGTCTTCCACGCCGTGTCGGCTTAGATCAGCACGCGCCGTGCAAACCGGCTTTGCAGGCCGCCGGACGAAGGCAAAGAATCCCCGGCGGGAGCCTTGTCCGGGACGCATTTCAGGCCGTGGCCGGCACCCATCCGATCGCCGGCGCGATGTGCCGGGCGATGTTCTCCAGCATCTTCACGTTGTACGCAACACCCAACTGGTTCGGCACCGTGAGCATCAGGGTGTCGGCGGCCTGGACCGCGGCGTCGGCTGCCAACTCTGAGGCGATGTCGGAGGGGTCCCCGACGTAGTTCTTGCCGAAGCGTGAGAGAAATCCGTCGATCATGCCCACCTGGTCGTGGCTGTCCGCCTGGGAACGCAGGCCAAAGTACATCCGGTCCACCTCGTCCACCACGGGGATGACGCTGCGGCTCACCGATACGCGAGGGGTGAAGCCGTTGCCGGACCTGGCCCATTCGTCGCGGAACAGCTGGATCTGTTCGGCCTGCAGCTGGTCAAACGGCACCCCGGTGTCCTCGGTGAGCAGAGTCGAACTCATGAGGTTCATGCCCTGCCGGGCCGCCCACACCGCGGTGGCCCGGGAGCCGGCGCCCCACCAGATGCGTTCATCAAGTCCTGGCGACTGCGGCTCGATGCGCAGCAGCCGCTCCCCTCCCAGGTAGGCGTGCTCGCCGGGTTGGGCCACGCCGGCGCCGGAAATCGCGTGGCGGAACGCAGCTGTGTGCCGGCGTGCCATGTCGGCCGCCGTTTCCCCGTCCAAGGGAACATGGCCGAAGTCGGCTGCCCCGTTCAGGGCCGGCTCGGGTGAGCCCCGGCTCACGCCCAACTGCAGGCGGCCGTCGCTGATCAGGTCCGTAGCTGCTGCCTGCTCCGCCATGTACAGCGGGTTTTCATAGCGCATGTCAATCACGCCCGTGCCGATCTCAATCCGGCTGGTGCGGGCGGCTATGGCTGCCATGAGCGGGAACGGCGACGCCTGCTGGCGGGCAAAGTGGTGCACCCGGAAAAACGCGCCGTCGATGCCCATTTCCTCGGCAGCAACGGCCAGGTCGATGGCCTGGTGCAGGGCATCCCCGGCAGATGCCGTCTGCGAGCCGCGGGATGTGCCGTAGTGCCCAAAGGAAAGGAAGCCGATGCGCTTCTTGAAGGTCGATTCCATAACGATCACAACACGCATCCACGCCGGGCTATTCCATGCAAATGCATGAACCAGCCCGCGCGGAGTGTTGCCGGGGCGTCCCGGCTCAGCGCTTCTTCGCTCAGCGCTTCTTGATGTGGGCGACGGGGTCCGCGTGCTCCTCGACTTCGCCGCGGGCCTTCTTTTCGGCGCGCTTGGCCTTGATGGCGTGGCCCTTATCCAACTTCTTGTGGTCGTGGTGGTGTGGTTGTTTGTCTGGCATGGCCGACGCTCCTCCAGTAGTAATACCAGTGCCGGTCCGTGCCGTGTGGCCCAGACCGCTCCCCCTTTGAACGTTACGCCGAATTTGCGGCCCGGAACAGGTACCCGGCTCAGGACTCCTGGCGCCAGGAGTGCCACAGCGCGGCGTACGCTCCGCCCTGTTCCAGCAGTTCGTCGTGGGAGCCAAGTTCGGTGATGCGCCCCTGCTCCACCACGGCCACCCGGTCGGCGTCGTGCGCGGTGTGCAGCCGGTGCGCAATCGCCACCACCGTGCGCCCCTGCAGCACTGCACTGAGCGAAAATTCCAGCTCGCGGGCTGCGGCCGGGTCAATCAGCGAGGTGGCCTCGTCCAGCACCAGCGTGTGGGGGTCGGCCAGCACCAGCCGCGCCAGCGCCAGTTCCTGTGCCTGCCCGGGTGTCAGCGTGTGGGCGCCGGAGCCCACCTCGGTGGCCAGCCCCTCCGGGAGGGCACGCACCCATGCCAGGGAGCCGACGTCGGACAGGGCCTTTTCCAGTTCGGCGTCCGTTGCGCCGGACTTGCCCAGGCGCAGGTTGTCGGCCAAAGTGCCCACGAACACGTGGTGTTCCTGGGTCACGAGCGCCACCTCCCCGTGGAGTTCGTCCAGGGGCCGGTCCACCAGCGGCACCCCGCCCACCGTCACGGTGCCGCCCGTGGGTGGGTGGATGCCGGCGATCAGGCGGCCCAGCGTGGACTTGCCCGCACCGGACGGGCCCACCATGGCCAGCCGCTCCCCCGGGCGCAGCGTGAGGTCGATCCCGTGCAGCACGTCATGGCCCTCGCGGTAGGCGTAGCGGGCCTCGTCCACCACCAGGGAGTCCCCGGCAGGGACGGCGTCCGTGGCCGTCCGGTCGGGCGCGACGTCGCGAATGCCCACAATGCGGGCCAGCGAGGAGGCACCGACCTGAATCTCGTCAATCCACATGATCAGCATGTCCACGGGGTCGATCAGCTGCATGGCGTACAGCGCCACCGTGGCCACCATGCCGGCCGTGACGGCGCCCTGCGAGGCCAGCCAGCCACCCCACAGCAGGACTCCGGCCACCGGCAGCCAGAAGGAAAATTCAGCCGACGGGAACAGCACCGTGCGCAGACCTAGCGTGTACTTCTCCCGCTCAAAGCAGCCGCGCAGGGCCGCGTCGATGCGCCGGCGCCGGTGCGGGCCCAGGCTCAGCGCGTCCACGGTGCGGGCGCCTTCGATGGTTTCGGTGATGGCGCCGTTGAGCACGGCATAGCTTTCGCGCTCCAGCAGGTAGCCGGCCGTGGCCCGCCTAAGATACCAGCGGGTCACCGGAACCAGCAGCGGGGCACCGACCAGCAGGGCCACCGCCAGCACCGGACTGGTGAGTACCGCCGCGGCGACCGTCAGGGCAATCGTGGCAACCGAGACCAACACCTGTGGCACGCCAAAGCGCACCGTGTGGGAGACGGCGTCGACATCGTTGGTGGTGCGCGAGACGAGGTCGCCGGTGCCGGCCTTTTCCACCGTGGACAGTGGCAGGGACGTCACCTGCTCCATGAATTCCTCGCGCAGCTGGGCGAAAACCTTTTCGCCCAGCACCATGCCGGTCCGCCGCGCCCAGCGGGAGAGCAGGCCCTGGACCAGCACGAATCCGGCCAGTGCCAGGGCGGCCCCGGCCACGAACGCTGCCGTGGTGCCCGCGGTGATGGCATCCACGAGCCGGCCCAGCAGGAACGGGCCTGCCAGCCCGGCCATGGCGGCCAGGACGTACAGCCCCACCACGAACGCCAGCGGCCGGCGGTGCCGGCCCACCAGGCGCAGCCCCTCGGCCCGGACCTTGGCGGAATCGGCGACGGGAAGTTTGGCGTCACTCATTGCTGGGCCTCTTCCCAGGCTGGTTCATGGCCGGTCCCGGAGCGTTCGGCGCCGTCCATGCCCGCGCCGCGGATCACCACCGTGCGGTACGCCGGGACCGTGTCCAGCAGTTCCCGGTGGGTGCCTTGGGCGCGGACGGCCCCGTTTTCCAGGAAAGTGACGGTGTCCATGGCACCAAGCAGCAGGGGGCTGGCGGTCACCACCACGGTGGTGACCGCGGTCCGTCCGCGCCGGCGGCGCAACGCCGCGGCAATGCGGGCCTCCGTGTGCGCGTCCACGGCACTTGTCGGTTCAATCAGCACCAGCACCTCCGCGTCGGTCAGCACGGCCCGTGCCAGAGTGAGGCGCTGGCGCTGTCCGCCGGAAAAACCGCGGCCCTTCTCGGTCACCTCATCGTCAAGTCCGTGCTCGAGCCCGTCACAGACGTCAGCGGCGCTGGCCACGTCCAGGGCGGCCATGATCTGCGCATCACTGTGCCGGCCCTCCGGGTCCAGTTCCTCGCGCAAGGTGCCGGTGAAAAGCTGCGGTTCGGCGTCGGAGACCACAATGCGTGAACGCACCTCCCGCAGCGGCACCAGGTGCAGGGCGGCACCGCCCCACCGGACCTGGGCCTCGCGCAGCACCGCGTCCTCGAAGCGCCCCAGCCGCCTGGCCAGCCCGGCCGACTCCGCGGGGTCGGCGCAGACGACGGCACTAAGCGTCCCGGGTGCGGCGACCACGCCGGTGACCGTGTCCACCAGGGCGCTCGGTGAGGAGGGGCCGGGAACCGTGGTGGCGGCGTCGTGCACGGCCGACGGGGTGGCCAGGACATCAATGATGCGGCGGGCGCCGACGTGGGCGCGGATGAAGCGGGACACGCCGTCGGCGCCCGTGCGGATGGGCGAGACCAGGAAGACGGCGTAGCCGTAAAGCGCCACGAGCTGGCCGGGCTCGATCTGGCCCGACACGGCCTGAAGGGCGCCGAGCCAGGTGAACGCGACGCTGAATGCACCAACCACCAGCACCTGTAGGGCGTCCAGGTCTGCCAACGAGTAGGCGACCTTGTTGCCGGCGAGCTGGGTTTCGCGTGAGCGCTCCCGGTAGCGGTCCACGAAGATGTGTTCGCCGCCGATGCCGCGCAGCACGCGCAGCCCGGCCACGGTGTCGGCGCCCAGCGCCGTCATTTTTCCGGCAGCCTCGCGCTGTTCCCTTTGGCGCCGTTGCAGGGGCCGGATGACAAGCAACAGCATGGCCCCGCACAGCGGGACGCCCAACAGCACCACCAGGCCCAGCTGCCAGGACGACTGGAAGACCAGGAATGTCACCAGCAAATACCCCACGAAGGAGCCGGCCAGCCGGGCCCACACATCGTAGATTTCCCCGATCCGCATGGCGTCCGAGGCCGCGGTGGAAACCACCTCGCCGGTGGAGAACTTTCGCGGCAGGGCGTCTCCGCTGCGCGTGACCTTGTGCCCCACCAGCCCGGCGCAGCGGTAGGCGGCCTGCATCCAGCTGCTTACGGCCGTGCGGTGGCGCAGCGTGGCCGCCGCCGACTGGAGCAGCGTCAGGCCAACCAGCAGGACCACCCACAGCGTGAGGCGGGAAAAGTTTCCGGCCACCAGGCCGGAGTCCACTGCCTGCCCCAGCACAAACGGGGTCAGCGCCTGGCAGGCTGTCCAGACGGAACCGAACGCCACGCCGGCCAGAAGCGTCCTGCGCTCGGCACGGGCCAGCCACCACAGGAAGCGCGTGGGTGAACGCAGGTCCGGGGAACCGGCGTCGGGGTAGGGAAAGGAGCGCACAATGGCCTTCTGGTGACGTGGTGGAGGGCAGGCAGCCAGGACGCGATTCAACAGTCCGCGGCAGGGGCGGCAGGCGGCGCGATCAGCGTTCGGGGGTGGCGGCTACTGTTCTCTATCTCACAACTAAGTACCCTAACGCAAAATGTCCGCCTGCGGGAGGGGCTTGCCCCGGCCCGTCCCACCATTGCGCCGGCCATCTTCTACAATCATCGGTAAGCAATGGGGGAATATCAGCTGCACCACCGGGAAAGGGACACGGCAATGGCCACAGACCACGCCCTGCGCCACGACCGGCTGGTGCAAAAAGTGGCCCACCTGTACTACATGTCCGGTGCCACCCAACTGGAAATTGCGTCCGCGGAAAACCTGTCCCGCGCCACCGTCTCACGGCTGCTGGCCGAAGCCAAGCGGCGCGGGGTGGTGCAGATCCGGATCGGCCCGCCCGTGGACAGGATGCCGGAGTTGGAAGCCAGGCTGCGCTCCACCTTTCAGCTCAACGACTGCGTCATCTCGATGGACCGGCCCCGCTCCCTGTATGAAAAGAACAACCGCCTGGGCTACGTTGCCGCCCGCTATTTGGAAACCCACCTCGACGGCGTGAGCCAGCTGGGTGTGGCGGCCAGCCGCACGCTCTCATCCGTGGCCAAGTCCCTGAGCCCGGGAGTCAGGACCGAGCTGACGGTGATCGACCTGCTGGCCTGCCCGTCGCGCCTGGACCGTTCCGGGGACGAGCGCATCCATGTCGGCGAGCACATCTGCCAGCAGCTGGGCGGAAACTTCATCCCCGTCCCGGCCAACTTCCTCTACCGCGACCCCGCCGCCCGGCTGAAGGCCCTGGCGTCCCCCGAAGTTGCCCTCGGGCTGGAATTGGGACCGTGCAGCGACCTGGCACTGATCGGGCTGGGGTCCATGCAGCGCTTTGACGGGACCGGCACCTACAGCCCCGTCTCCCCCGCGTCCTTGGCGGAGCTCGCGCGGGCCGGTGCAGCCGCCCACCTGTGCGGACATTTCTTCGACCACAACGGCCGCGAGGTGGTCTCCGAGGTCACCGACCAGCTCATCGGCATCACGCTGGGCGACCTGCTGAAAATCCCGCGCCGCATGATGGTCACGGCCGGACCGGCCAAGGTCGTGCCGCTGGCGGCCGCCATCCGCGGCGGCTATGTCAACGAACTCGTCACTGACGAATCCACGGCCCGGGAACTACTCGCCCGGGAATGGCAGGCCCCGGCCCGCTAATTCCCCTTGGCCATCCATCCGGCCATCTGTGACGCACTTGTTGCTGAAAACCGTGCCGAATTCAGCAACAAGTGCGTCACAGTTGGGGAGCGGGGGGCGGAGCGGCTTGGGGTGAAGGCTAGCGAAACAGTCCGCTGTAGGCGTTGAGGGCGAGTTGTCCGCCCAGGTGGGCGTAGAGGACGTTGCTGGTTTCCGGGATGTCCTTGCTGCGGACGAGGTCAATCAGACCGGCCATGGACTTGCCTTCGTAGACGGGGTCGATGATCATCCCTTCCAGCGAGCCGGTGAGGCGGATGGCGTCCATGGTCGATGCAACGGGGATGCCGTAGTAGTCCCCGGCCCAACCTTCCAAAACGGTGATTTCATCGTCGCGCAGCTCGCGGCCCAGGCCGATCAGTTCCGCCGTGTGCCGGGCGATCCGGGCCACCTGCGCGCGGGTCTTGTCGATGGTGGCGGAGGCGTCGATGCCGATCACGCGGCGGGGCCGGTCCTGGCCGGCGAACCCGGCGATCATGCCGGCATGGGTGGAGCCCGTGACGGTGCACACGACGATGGTGTCAAAAAAGACGCCGAGTTCCTTCTCCTGCGCCTCCACCTCGTACGCCCAGTTGGCGAAGCCGAGGCCGCCCAGGTGGTGTTCGGAAGCGCCGGCCGGGATGGGGTAGGGCTTGCCGCCGGCGTCCTGGACGTCCTTGATCGCCTGTTCCCAGCTGCTGCGGATGCCGATGTCGAAACCGGCCGCGTCCAGGCGGACGTCGGCGCCCATGATCCGGGAGAGCTGGATGTTGCCCACCCGGTCGGAGAGCGGGTCGGGCCACTCCACCCAGTTTTCCTGCACGAGGCGGGCCTTCATCCCCAGCTTCGCGGCGACGGCGGCGACCTGGCGGGTGTGGTTTGACTGGTAGCCGCCAATGGAGACCAGCGTGTCCGCGCCCTTGGCGATGGCGTCGGGGACAATGTATTCAAGCTTGCGGGTCTTGTTGCCGCCAAAGGCCAGGCCGGAGTTGCAGTCCTCCCGCTTGGCCCAGATCTTCGCCCCGCCCAAATGCCCGCTCAGCCGGGGCAGGTCATGGATGGGACTGGGACCAAAGGTCAGCGGGTAACGCTCAAAGTCGGTGATTGCCACGGGGGTCCTCTGCGTCGATTGGGTGTGCGGGGCTCCCCGCCGGTGTTATGCAATATATTGCATGCAAAAGACATCAATTGTCAAGGGTTCTCGCACCTGTCCGGGTGCCGGGATACCATGGGTTCCATGCCCACACCCGCCCCCCACGGCATCCACAAGCGCTCCCTGCTGCGCGATGAAGTGTACGAATCCATCCGCGACGCGATCGTGGACGGCACCTTCGGCCCCGGCGAACGGCTCAAGGACCCCGAACTGGAAAAATGGCTCGGCGTCAGCCGCACGCCGATCCGCGAGGCGCTGCTGCGGCTGGAGCGGGCCGGCCTGATCGTTGCCCAACCGGGCCGGGCCACGATGGTTGCCCCGCTGGACGCCGCATCTACGCTCAGCGCCCAGCAGGTGGTGGCCGCCATGCATGAGCTGGCGGCCCGGCTGGCCGTGCCCGCAGTCACCAGGGAGCACCTGGCCGCCATGACCGAGGCCAACTCCCGCTTCGCCGACGCCCTGGAGCACAACGACGTCGAACTTGCCCTGGCAGCGGACGACGACTTTCACGCGGTGCTCATCGGCGCCTGCGGCAATGATATGGTTCCGGACGTCCTGGAACACGCCCTTCCGCTGCTGCGCCGGGTGGAACGACAGCGTTTCAGCTCACACGCCGCCAGGCACTCGGTGACCGCCCACGCCGAGATCATCCGCCTGGCCGGAATGGGCGACGCCGATGCGGCCGCCCTGGCCAGCCGTGAAAACTGGCTGTCGCTGGGCTCCGGAGTCCCGTCACCCGTTTCGGACTAAGCCTTCGACCCAGCGCCGAACCCGGCGCTAAACCTTCGACACCACGGCCCTGACGCTGGTTAGATTCGCAAACAGGTCCTGGACGGGGCAGCGCGTCTCCACCAGGCGGCCCAGCTGCTCGTATTGCTCCGGCGTTTCCGGTCCGGAAATGTTCACCTTGAGCCGGATGTCGGTGAAGCCGGGGCGCACGTCGGGATCAAGGCCGAACAGGCCGCGGACATCCAGGTCGCCTTCTGCCTCGACCGTGAGCCCGTCAATGGCCAGTCCCAGCTGCTGGGCGTAGAGGCGGTACACCACCACCTGGCAGGAAATGATTGCCCCCAGGGCGTACTCCACGGGGCTGGCGGCCGCGTCGTCCCCGGCCAGGCCGGCCGGTTCGTCCACCATGAACTGGTGCCTGCCGGCGCTGATGCGGGTGGCGACCGAGCCCACGGCTACGCCGTCGGCCTTGTAGGTCAGTTTGGCATTGTTCGGGTCCTTGGCGATTCTCCCGCTCCAAAAGTCGCCGGCTTCAGCCAGCCGGGAGGAGCGAATGGCGGCAAGGTCGGTCGCAACCGTGGTTTCTGTCATCGTGTTCCCTCACTGTGAAGGCGCGTGCAGCGCCGTGGTGACACCGCGCCGCCCACTTCCCGGGCGTGCGTCGAATCCCCGCCCGGGGCACCCCGCCCGCGGAGGGGTTGCCGTCCGACCGGCCAAGGCCCCGCGGTGGGGACTGTCGATTCTGTGCCCAAGTGTCTCCGCCGCCGGCCGGCTGCGGCAAGATTCCCGTCACACGCGGCAACATTGGCAGGGCCGCAGCCAGGGACGCGCGGCCGGCGGTCAGCTGCGGGCGGTCAGCTGCGGGCCGGAGGCAAAATAGAATTGGTCCATGACCGCAACACTCGTGGCCAAGGACCTTTCCGGAGGCCACGCCCACCGCACCCTGTTCACCCACCTCAACTTCACCGTCGCGCCCGGGGACGTCGTCGGCGTCGTAGGCGCCAACGGGGCCGGCAAGTCCACCCTGCTGCGGCTGTTGGCCGGGGCCGACAAACCACAGGCCGGCACCGTCAGCACCGCACCGCAGGACGCCTTCATCGGCTGGCTGCCCCAGGAACACGAAAGGCTTGAAGGCGAAACCGTCGCCGCCTACATCGGCCGCCGCACCGGAAGCACACAGGCCACCGAGGCCATGGAAAATTCCGCCCACGCGCTGGGCTCGGGCAGTTCCGCGGACGACGACCGCTACGCCGCAGCCCTGGACCACTGGCTGGCCTGCGGCGCCGCCGACCTGGAAGACCGCATCCCGGCCACGCTGGCCGAGCTGGGCCTGGACGTGGGCCCCGACGCCCTGATGACAGGCCTGTCCGGCGGGCAGGCCGCCCGCGTGGCGCTCGCCGCCCTCCTGCTGAGCCGCTTCGACGTCGTGCTCCTGGACGAACCCACGAACGACCTCGACCTGGCCGGACTGGCGCGCCTGGAGGAGTTTGTCACGGGACTGCGCGGCGGCGTGGTGCTGGTCTCGCACGACCGCGAGTTCCTTTCCCGCTGCGTCACCACCGTGGTGGAGCTGGACCTGGCACAGAACAAGGTGGCCGTGTACGACGGCGGCTACGACGCCTTCCTCGACGAGCGCGCCATCGCCCGGCGGCACGCCCGGGAAGCCTATGACGAGTTCGCGGGGAAAAAGGCTGACCTGGTCTCCCGCGCCAGGACCCAGCGCGAGTGGAGCTCCCAGGGGGTGCGCAACGCCATGAAGAAGAGCCCGGACAATGACAAGATCCGCCGCCGGGCCGCCACGGAGTCCTCCGAAAAGCAGGCCCAAAAGGTGCGCCAGATGGAATCGCGGATTGCCCGGCTCGACGAGGTGGAGGAGCCGCGCAAGGAGTGGGCGCTGCAGTTCAGCATTGGCGCCGCGCCGCGCTCCAGCTCCGTGGTGGCCACGCTGAACGCCGCCACGCTTCGGCAGGGGAACTTCACCCTGGGCCCGGTCTCCGTGCAGGTCAACGCCGGCGAGCGGATCGGGATCACGGGCCCCAACGGCGCCGGAAAATCCACCCTGTTGCGGCTCCTGCTGGGCCGCACGCAACCGGACGACGGCGTTGCCTCCCTCGGTGCCAGCGTCTCGGTCGGCGAAATCGACCAGGCCCGCAGCCAGTTCCCGGAGGCCGTACCGCTGGGGGCGGCCTTCGAGGATCTGGTGCCCGGGATGAATCAGGGCGAGGTGCGCACGCTGCTGGCCAAGTTCGGGCTGAAGGCGGACCAGGTGGCCAGCCCCGTGGGGAGCCTCTCTCCCGGCGAGCGCACCCGTGCGTCGCTGGCCCTGCTGCAGGCAAGGGGCGTCAACGTGCTGGTGCTGGACGAGCCGACCAACCATCTGGACCTGCCCGCGATCGAACAGCTCGAGGAGGCGTTGGAAGGCTACGACGGCACGCTGCTGCTGGTCTCCCACGACCGCCGTCTGCTGGAAAACGTCCGCCTGGACACCCGCTGGGACGTGGACCACGGGACCGTCACCGAACTCTAGGCCGGTGAGGTCCGGACCGGTGCCAAGCTACCCTGTTTCCACGAGACCGGGGCCAGCCCGCGAACGCACCGGAGGCAGGGGAGGGTCGTGACCAGAACCACCTGGCCGTCGCGCGGGCGCAGGGAACAGATATCACCGCCCTGCAGGTCTGCCCGGTGCCCGACGACGTCCGGGGGGTTGGACGTCCCGGAAACGGACGACGCCACGGTTACGTGGACCTTGGGCCTGCAACGCCAAAGGTACAGGCCATGCAGGCGGGCCGCGCTGAAGTGCGAGTACACGGGTGTCTGCCGTCCCATGGTTTGAATCTTGCCGGTGCCGGCGGCAGCGACACGACGCGCCTGCGCAGCTGTGGATAAATTCGTCCGTCCATGGTCCGGCCGCCGGCCGCCCTTGCAGTTGCGGAAAGTGGCGGCTGCCGGGGGATTGACAGGCGGGTGTTTCAGGCGCATTCTAAAAACATAAGATACGTTTTTAGATGGAGGAGTCATGGCAACCCATTCAATTCCCGCCCCGGCCACAGGTTGGACCTCCCACGCATTGCAGCGTGCCAAGGCCGAGCCCGCCTACGGCGCCTTCCTCATGCTCTGGATCGGCTTCATCGCCATCCCGCTGATCATGGGCGTGGACAAGTTCACCAACGTGCTGACCAATTGGGTCGACTACCTGGCGCCCTGGATCGCGGACATTTCCCCGTTCAGCGCGCACGGGACCATGATGGCCATCGGGGTCGTGGAGATCATTGCGGCCATCCTGATGGCGCTTCGGCCCCGTTACGCAGCGTTTGTTGTTGCCATCTGGCTGGCGGGCATCATCGTGAACCTGCTCACCTACTCCGGCTTCTACGACGTCGCCCTGCGCGACTTCGGCCTGCTGGTCGCCGCACTCGCCCTGGCCGTGCTGGCCCGCACCTACACCAAGCCCGGCATTCGAAACGGCGGCATGAAGTAACCCCGCCGCGCACCCACCGCGGAATTCAGTCCCCCGACGGCCCGGCGGCCGTGGGGGGACTGCGGGACATTCTGCGGGCCTATTGCGCACCGCACCTTACCGGGGAAAGATAGGAAACGTACGGCAGGTGCCCGTTCCACATTTCGGCTGGAGGCGTTCCCATGCTCCCCTTGGATGTCATTGACCTGGACAGCTTGGTGATGGCCCTTGAAAACCACTTCATGGACGGCGACACGTTCTTTTGGCTGGACCCGGCCACCGGCAAGGTCGAACTGTGGGGCGAGGAGGCCGCGGATGAGGCTGACGCGGAGGGGTGGGACGTTGATGACCGCGGAGGCCTTCGGATCGACGCCCTGGAATCCAGCGAGGGCTACCGGGACATGGAGAACTACCTTGCCGGTGTCAAGGAGCCCGCGTGCCGGGACCGCCTGCAGCGCGCACTTGACCATAGCAGCCCGTTCCGGCATTTCAAGGACGCCCTGTACGCGTTCCCCGAGCAGCAAACTGCCTGGTACGCATTCCATGACGTCGTGATGAAGCGCCGGGCCATCGAATGGCTGGTCGACGCGGGTGTCGTGGACCCGGCCGAAGCGGAGGCCGCCATCCTTCAACTCAGTCCCGTTATCTGAAGAGCCCGGAAACGCGGAACGCCGGGACACACCAAGCGGTGCGCCCCGGCGTTCCATGCATACTCCTGCGGACCGTGAATCCCGTGCAGGGCCTGCATTTATCGCAGGTCAGGCCTCGACGATGATGACCGTGTAGACCGGCTTGCGGCGCAACGCCCTGTCGGACCAGCGCAGCAGGGCCTCGGCGATTGCCTTCTCGGCGGCCGGGCCCGTTTTCTCACCGCGAAGCCCCGAGATGGTCTTCTCGACAATGCCGGTGGCCTTGTCCAGGTCCTTTTCCGTGGGGTTGAAGCCCACGGCAAAGTACTCGGGGTCCTCTTCGATCTTGCCGGTGTCCGGATTGACGATCAGCAGGACGGTGATGGCGCCGTCTTCGGCCAGCCGGAGGCGGTCCTGCAAGGACTCCTCGGTGGCCGCGCCGGGGATCATGTTCTCCACATATACGTAGGCTGCGGGGACGCTGCCACTCACCCTTGCCACGCCGTCCTTGAGGTCGATGGTGGTGCCGTCCTCAACGATCAGCGCGCGCTTGGGGTCCACGCCGGTGCGCACGGCCAGCTCGGCGTTGGCCTTCAGGTGGCGGTACTCACCGTGCACCGGCATCACGTTCCGGGGACGGACCAGGTTGTAGCAGTAGACCAGCTCCCCGGCGCTGGCATGGCCTGAAACGTGCACCTTGGCGTTGCCCTTGTGCACCACGTTGGCGCCCTGCTTGGTGAGGTCGTTGATGAGACGGTAGATCGAGGATTCGTTGCCGGGCACCAGCGAACTGGCCAGCAGGACCGTATCGCCCTCGGTCAGGTTGATCTGGTGGTCGCCGCTGGCCATGCGCGCCAGCGCGGCCATGGGTTCCCCCTGCGAGCCGGTGCAGATGAGCACGGCCTTGGTGGGGGGCATCTTTTCCAGTTCCTTGGCCTCCACGAGCATGCCGCGCGGAATCTTCAGGTAGCCAAGTTCGCGGGCGGTGGTCATGTTCCGGACCATGGAGCGGCCCACAAACGCAATCTTGCGGTTGTATTTGTGCGCGGAGTCGATGATCTGCTGGATGCGGTGGACGTGGCTGGCGAAGCTGGACACCACCACGCGGCGCGGAGCCGTGCGCATGACGGAGTCAATGGCCGGGATGAGGTCCGCTTCCGCCGCGAGGAAGCCGGGGACCTCGGCGTTGGTGGAGTCCGGCATGAACAGGTCAACGCCTTCCTCACCCAGGCGGGCGAAGCCGGCCAGGTCCGTGATGCGCTTGTCCAGCGGGAACTGGTCCATCTTGAAGTCGCCGGTCTCCAGCACCAGGCCTGCGGGCGTGCGGATGGCAACGGCCAGCCCGTCCGGGATGGAGTGGTTGACGGCGAGGAATTCGACGTCGAACGGTCCGAAGGTGCGGCGGTCGCCTTCCTTGACCTGGACCAGCTTGGCCTTGAGCCGGTGTTCATCAAGCTTGGTCTTCAGGAAGGCCAGGGTCAGCTTGGCGGAGATGACGGGAATGTCCCCGCGCTGCTTGAGCAGGTACGGCACGCCGCCAATGTGGTCTTCGTGGCCGTGCGTGAGCACCAGGGCCACCACGTCCTGCCAACGGTCCTTCAGGTACGAAAAATCGGGCAGGATGACGTCCACGCCCGGGTGGTTTTCTTCGGGAAAGAGCACGCCGCAGTCAACGATCAGCAGCTTGCCCCCGAACTCGAAGACGGTCATGTTCCGGCCGATCTCCCCCAAACCGCCAAGTGCCACGATGCGCATGGCTCCGTTGGCTAGGGCGGGCGGGGACTGGCGAGGGGTTCTTCTCATGGGTTCCGTTCTTTGTGGTGAATGAAGACAGCCGGTGCCGGGTGGCGATCCTGTGCTGCCATGGTGCGCGACGGCGTGCGGCCAGCGGCCGGCCCTGTGTCGCCAAAACCTGTGTTGCTAAAAACCTGTGTTGCTAAAAAGTTGTGGGGGGCGTACTTATGTGCGATTTTACCACCGCCCCCGCCCCCGGGTTCGCCCACCGCCGCCGGGACGGTTGTAAAGCCGCCCGGGGACGGATAGAGTCCAGTGGACCAGGCGGCGACTCACCGTCCGCAGTGCGCCGCACCTTCTTTTTAGGGGTGGGGGCAATCATGCGCCAACTCGCCAGCCAGGCCAAACCCCGCATCGCATTCCGCATCTACTGCGTACTTCTGGCACTGCTGTTCATTGCCGGATTCGGCGCCTGGCAGCTGGTGCTCGCCCCGTGGCTGGTGGCGGTCGCAGTCACGGCGGGGATCTTTCTCCTGCTGTGCCCTGAGCGCGCGCTTCTGCCGTAGGTGCTGAAATCCACGGGGCCGGGCCCGACGCCGGCGCAGCGGGTGCTGCTGCTGTCGGCTGTTTCCGCCGGGCTGGCCTTGGCCGCCGCGGCGCTGGCGCTCCGGGCTTCCGCCAGCTATTTCGACCGTCCGCGGGAAGACAATGTGGTCACACTGGTCATGCTCGGTCTGGTTGTGTGCATCAGCGGGCTGGTCCCCGCTGCCGGCCTTCCCGGGTGGCCGTGGGTGGCGGGCTTGCCGGGAGTTGCCGTCACGTACAGTGGGGCGGCTGCCATTTTTGCCGGAAACAGGTCCGGCATTCCGCGCAAGGAGAGCGACACCGGGGAGCCAGTGCCCGGCGTCGGGCTTCTGTGCCAGGGCTGGCAGCCATGGGACTTAGCGGGCGCGGGACTTCCGCTCTCCATAGATGGCAACAATGCTCATAATGACTGTGAGGATAATCAGGCCAATTCCAATCCAGCCCAGCACCAACATGTCCATGACCGCTCCATTCCTTCCTCCCGCGCCGGATTCGCACCCGGCCGGTGAACGGTGCCCTGCAGTTCTTCTCCTGCGGGCGCCTACCTCCATCATGCACCCGAAAGCGCAAGGTCTCCAGAGGTGGCGGCGCCCCTGGTCGGGCCGGGCCCGTCCCTTCCGTGCACCTTTCGGCAGCCATGCCCTCAGACTGCGTTGCCGCAGGTTCCACCGTGCTTTGGGACCGGACCCGTGCGGCGCAGCCCGCAACTTTCAGTGGATTTGCATCAATTCTTCATTCAGCCCCTTCCAGTCGAAGGCCTTCGGATCCAATTTTTCCCCGGGGCGAAGCCCCAGCCAGTCGCGGAAATCCTCATGCTCTTCATGGCTGGGATCGTTGACGGCCTCCACCATGGCCGCCCAGCCCCAGACACCCCCGCTGTCCTCGGCCGGTCCGGCCCCGCGCCCGCCGGTGCAACGCACGGCGGGGGCACCGGCGTCGTACGGCAGCACCTTTTCCACGACGACGGCGTGCTCCCAGTCGTCGCCAAAGTCGTAGGTGTAGGTGATGCTGTCGCGCTCGGCGGCCAACAGCTCGCCCACGGCGACGCCGGCCTCATCCATGGGCGGATCACCGAAGCCGTCTTGATCCGCAGGGCCGTACAAAGTTCCCGGCCATCCGCCGGCCCGAAAATTGTGCAAATGGTCGCCCTGCCACTCGAACGACATCTGGATGACGTGGTGGAGCTGGGCCAGCGTCAAATCCGATCTGACCAGCAGGCGGCGCCAGATGGGCGGTTTGGACCCCTTGAGCATGACCTTCAGCTGCAGGATCGGCGCCTCGGGGTTCCGCTGCGGCTTGCGCTTGGGCCGCTTCTTCGCAGCGGGGGCCGGTTCGGCGTCCGGCCGGTCAAGGTCAAACACGGCACCGTCATCAAAGCGCAGAGACTTCGCGAGAGCGGCGGCCACGGAGCCGACGACGGCGGCCGGCACCTGGATGTGGGTGTCCAGGGTCAGCAGGCCGAGCTCCGCCAGGTATTCGAGCCTGCCGAGCACAATGCGCCCCGCGAATTCGTCACCGAACCGTTCGCCGGACGGGGATGCCAGTGCCCGGATCGTGTCCATCGCCGGAGGTGTGTCCGTGGTGGCGCCAACCAGGACGGCCGTCTCAATGGCGGCGGCCTGGACCATCCACGGGTTCCATATCTGCTCGCCATTGACCGCTATCCCGATGAATTTCGTGGTGAAGTCACGCAGGACCGCCAGCTTTTTCACGCCCTCCGCATTCCGATACGTTTCCGCCAGGGGTGTCAGCCGGACCCTGGTGGATCCCAGTTCGATGAGGAAAGCGGACTGCAGGGCGGTCCAGAACAGGGCCAGGCTCGGCTCGTCGTTCATGGACTTGACGGTGCGTGCGGCCTTGTCGCCGGGTTCGATGTCGCCGAAGAGCGCGTCCTGCGTCTTCTTTCCCGACAAGTTTGCACCCCGCACTTCCACGCCGATGGCCGCTGCGGCCCCTTCTATGTCCTTCATGCGAAGCCAGCCCTTGGACGTGACGTCCCTGCCGTTGCCAATCCAGTTGAGCAGGGCGTCCAGGCGGCGGGCCAGCTCCGTGCCTGACAGGCCGGCCAGTTCCTCCGCCGTCGTCAGCCCGGGGACAACGATTTCAGGCACGGCGCGTTCCCCGCCGTCCTCGTGGAACAAATTGTCTATCTCGGTGAAATCCGGCCCGGTCCCGGTCCAGGAGTCCGTTTCGCCGAGAAACTCGAGGTACAGGTGGATCGATTCGACGATGAACTCGATGACGTCGTCGTCCGCATCCTCCAGCCCGCCCAAGACCTCGGCGAAGGTCAGGCCGAAGGGGACCGGGTCAAAGCTCGTGACGTCAGACGCCGGCGCGGCCTCAAAATAGGCTGCGACGAATGCCTTGATCGGTTCCAGAACCACCATTGCGCCACCGGCGGGGAGCTCTTGGCTGCTCTCAATCCAGCGCACAAACGCCGGGGTGAGGGCGTCGATGCCGCGCTCTGCCCGCAGGGCGCTGACGGAGGTGGCGCCGCGCACGGGCTTGTTGCGGTTTTTCGTCTTTTTTGCCATTTCTCCATGCTTCCATGTCGCGGACCGCCGAACCCCACCGACAATACATTTTCGTTTCGCATCCGGCCACGCATGGCGGCGATGTCAATGCGCTCCAGTCCATGAAGGGTCCTTCCGTACCGGCTTTCACTTGCGCAAGCCGGTACCTGTTGCAGGTGTGGTTGTTGCCGCCTGGCCACGCAGCACCCAACGGTGCGTGCCGCCGTCGAACGGTGCGTGCCGCCGTCGAACGGCACGCAACGTTTGTCACCGCCTGCGCCTACGATTGTTCTTGGAAGCAGTTGAAACCTTTGGAGCGGTGCCGTGGACTACTTTTCAATCAACTCCCTGCGTGAAACACACGCGGGCTGGTCGCTGCTTCGCGCCCAAAATGCGCCGCTGGCGCTGACCTTCTTCATGTCTGCGTTCACTGACCCCAACCAGCGCAACCTGGGCCGCCAGGACCTGATCGACGTCCTGGACGATGTCCTGTTCAGCCTGCGCGACTCCCTCGGGGACGACCGCTTTCCGCGCTCCGCCGCCGAATACCTGGACGACTGGGCGGAACCGGACAAGGCCTGGCTGCGCAAGTTCTACACGGAGACCCGGGACGAGCCCGTCTACGACCTCACGGCCGCCACCGAGGACGTTATCCGCTGGGTCGAAGCCCTGCGGGGGCGGGACTTCGTGCCCACACAGTCCCGCCTCTCCAGCATCTTCAACCTCCTCAAAACCCTGGTGCACGGCTCCGAAACCGACCCGGAAGCCCGGCTCGCGGAACTGCAACGCCAGCGTGATGACATTGACGCCCAGATGGAACAAATCCGTTCCGGCGAGATCCCCGTCATGAGCGGCCCCGAGGCGGTTGACCACTTCCACCAGCTCACCACCCAGGCCAAGGACCTCCTGGCCGATTTCCGCGAGGTGGAGGCCAACTTCCGCAAACTGGACCGAAAACTGCGCGAGCAAATTTCCATGTGGGAAGGCAGCCAGGGCGACCTGCTCGAATCGATCTTCTCCTCCCAGCAGGACATTAGCGGATCCCTGCAGGGACGCACTTTCCAGGGCTTCTGGGACTACCTGATGTCCCCGGCGCTGCGCTCCGAACTCCACGAACTCCTGCAGCGCGCCACCCTGATCGAGGCCCTCGCCCAGCAGGACGGTCTGACCTCCATCACGTCAATGCAATCCGACTGGCTGCCCGCCGTCGAACAAACGCAGGCCACCGTCCGCCAGCTCTCAGCCCAGATCCGGCGGCTGCTCGATGACAAGGTCTTCCTGGAAAACAAGCGGATCATGGCGCTGATCCGCAACATCGAGTCCAGCGCGGTTGCCGTCCGGGCCGCTCCGCCCCCGGGCCCCTTTGCCGAACTGGCCGGCCACGGCGTCCCCGTCGCGCTCCCCTTCGAACGCCCCCTTTACGAGCCGAGCCGGCAGGTCGCCATCCACGACGGCGTTGACGTCGCCGAAGACCTCGACGTGGACGCCAACGCCCTGTTCACCCAGTTCCATGTGGACCCGCTGCGGTTGGAAGGTAACATCGACACGGTCCTGGCTGATGCCGAACAGGCCACCCTGGCCGACATCACCGATGCCTTCCCGCTGAGCCAGGGCCTGGCCGAACTGGTCAGCTATTTCCAGCTGGCCACCGAATCCAAGTGGGCCAGCATCAACTCGGACCGGTCCCAAACCCTGTCCTGGACCCTTCCCGACGGCAGCCTGCGTGAGGCCGTCGTCGACCAAATCATCTTCGTGAGGCCATCATGACCACAGCCCCCGCCGAAACCGGCACTGCCCCGGAAACCGCCAAGGCCCGCGACGGGCTTCCCCTCGCCATCACCAGGCTTTTCAAGGGAGTGGTCTACCGGGAGGCCGATGAGAAGCTGTGGCAGCGGCTGCTGGAACTCTCGGCGCAGGCCCGCGACTACGTGGCCGTGCTGGGCCTGGAACTGGTGCTCGACGACACCGAAGGGTATGCGTTCCTGCGCTCCAGTCCGGACGCCGACCCCGAACTGCCCCGGCTCATCCCCCGCCGCCAGCTGACCTTCAACGTCAGCCTGCTGCTGGCCCTTCTGCGCGCCCGGCTGGCCGAGTTCGACACGCAAAACAGCGAGACCCGGCTGATCATGACGGCAGACCAGATTGGGGACATGGTCTCCGTCTTCCTGCCCGAGTCCAGCAACGAGGCCCGCGTCCAGGACCAGCTTGCAGGCAACATCAAAAAGATCACCGAGCTCGGATTCCTGCGCAAACTCCGCGGCCAGGACCAAAGCTATGAGGTGGCCCGCATCCTGAAGGCCTATGTGGACGCCCAATGGCTGGAAGAATTCGACGCCCGGCTCGCCGACTACCGTGCGGCCCTCACCGGCAACCAGCCTGAAGGGGCGAGCGCATGAGCACCCAGACCCAGCCCGGGCTGTTCAGCCTGGACGACCTGACCGGGGACGACGCCGGAACCCGCCCGGGATTCCGGCTCCACCGCCTGGAGCTGCTGAATTGGGGCACCTTCAACAAAAGCGTGCGCACCTTCCGCCTGGATGGCGAAAACAGCCTGCTGACCGGCGACATCGGCTCCGGCAAGTCCACCATTGTTGATGCCATCACCACGCTCCTGCTCCCGGCCAACAGGATCGAATATAACAAGGCCGCCGGGGCGCAAAAGAAGGAACGCAGCCTCATGTCCTATGTGCGCGGCTTCCACAAGAGCGCCCGCAGCGGCATCGGCGACACCTCCCGCGAGAAGACCGTCACCCTGGCCATCACGCTGTGGGCCACCCAGGAAGCCGGCCAGCCAACGCGCTTTTATTCCATTGCCGAGGGCGATCAGGGCATCAAGGCCGACTTCTCGGACTTTGGCAACGACATGGCCAAGCTCAAGCGGCGGCTGCGCAACGACGGCGTCGCAGTTTTTGACGTGTTTGAAAAATACGCGGCGTCGTTCAAACGCCACTTCGGCATTGGCTCGGCCCAGGCCATGGACCTGTTCCACCGCACCGTGTCCATGAAGCAGGTGGAGAACATCACCCACTTCGTGCGCACCAACATGCTGGAAGAGGACGACGTTGACACGCGCATCAAGAACCTGCTGCACCACTTCGACGACCTGAAAAAGGCCCACGACGCCGTGTTGCGGGCCAAGGATCAGATCCGGATGTTGGAGCCGGTCCGGGACAACGCCGCCCGCCACCGCGCACTGACTGCCGACTACGAACGCTCCCACCAGCAGCGCGAACAGCTCGGACCCTGGTTCACCACCCAAAAGCTACAGCTCAGCGAGGCGCATCTGCAGGAGTTGGAACGCGCCGCGGCGAGGGCTGCCGCGGAACAAAACACGTTGACCGCCGAGGTGGGCAGGCTCAACCGCGAACTTGCCGATCTCCGCGATGACATCCGCAACAGCGGCGGCGGCCGGATTGCCGCCATCGAGGGGGAATTGGCCCGGCTGGCCATCGAGTCCGGCGCCCAGCGGGAACGTTACAGCTCGTATGCGGAGGCGGCAACGGTCCTGGGCCTTTTTGAGCCGGAAGACCAGGTGGTTTTTGACGCCAACGCGGCGGCCCTGCCCGGCGTGGAGAAGCGGCTGGCCGAAGCCAATACGGAGCTGCAGGGGCAGCGTACCGCGCTCGACCGGCAACGCTCCGAGGCCTCGGAGCAGGCCGGTGACCACAAGGCCGAGTTGAAGAGCCTGCTGAACCGGCAAAACCTGCTGCCCGGCTGGCTGATCGCGCTGCGCCAAAAGCTGTGTGCCGGAACAGGCATTGGTGAATCCGAGCTGCCGTTTGCCGGTGAACTCCTGCGGGTGCGCGAATCCGAGGCGGCCTGGGAAGGTGCGGCGGAACGCACCCTGCACGGTTTTGCCCTGTCCCTGCTGGTGACCGGAGAGCACTACCCCGCGGTCAGCGACTGGGTGGACGGGAACAACCTGCGGGCCCGGCTCGTCTACCTGAAGGTGGCCGCGAACCCCACCCCGCGCCCCGCCGCCGCGGATACCTTGGCCGGCAAGATCGGCATCAAGCCGGGCACGCCGATGCGCGAATACCTGCTGGATGAACTGGGCCGCCGCTTTGACCACCAGTGCTGCGATACCATGGCCGAGTTCCGCCGCTACCCCAAGGCTTTGACCATCAACGGCCAGCTCAAGGGCGGTGGCAGGCACGAAAAGGACGACCGCAAGGAAATCACGGACCGCTCCAGCTACGTCCTGGGCTGGGACAACCACGACAAGATCGCCCGGCTCCGCTCCGCCGTGGAGGAGGCGGAGGGCCGCGTGCGCACGGCCTCGGACGGGCTGGGACGCCTTGACGCCCAGTTGGGCAACCTCGGACTCCAGCAGCGGCTCATCGGCACGGTTGCCGCCGTCGCCGGCTTCGCGGGCCTGGACTGGCGCGCCACGGCCCGGACCACAGAAGACCTGGCCCGGGAGAAGGCTGTCCTGGAGTCCTCCAGCGACATTCTGCGCGAGCTCACGGAACGCGAATCCGCCACGGGCACCCGCCTGGCGAAGGCGAACGACAAACTCAGCGCCCTTGACCGGCGCATCGGCTCCCACGATGCCGAGATCAAGTCCATCACCGAACAGATCGCCGACTGCCACGAAGCCCTTGCCGGAGCGCCGCTGACGTCCGACGCCGGCCTGCTGGCCGAGCTGGGCACGCTCGCCCGGGCGGCCCTCGAGTCCGAGATGCTGACATACAAAAACACGGCAAAGATGGAAAGCAAGGTCCGCGACAAACTCACCGGCGCCATTGATGCCCTGAACAAACAGGTGATCCGGGCAGCGGAGACCACCATCAGGTTCATGGCCGACTTCCGCAACAAGTACCCGGCCGAGACGACCGAACTGGATGCGTCGCTGGAGGCTGCCGGGGAATTCAACACGATCCTGACACAGCTGGTGGACAACGACCTCCCCCGTTTCGCGGAGAGGTTCAAGGAATCCCTGACCCAAAACACCATCCACGAGATCGTGGCGTTCAACGCCTTCCTGGATTCCCGCCGGCAGGACATCGTCTCCCGCATCGGCGAAATCAACGAATCCCTGGCCCGGATCGAATACAACCCGGGCCGGCACATCCAGTTGGAACCGCAGGCCGCTTCGGACGTCGAGGTGCGCGAGTTCGGCAGCGAACTGCGGGCGTGTTCCGAAGGGACCATCGGCGCCCAGGAACAGTACTCGGAACAGAAGTTCCTGCAGGTTGAGGCCCTGGTGGAGCGTTTCCGCGGCAGGCCGGGCCTGACCAACCTCGACGAACGCTGGACCGCCAAGGTCACCGACGTGCGGAACTGGTTCACGTTCTCGGCCTCGGAAAAATGGACGGAGACGGGTGAGGAGCACGAGCACTTCACCGATTCCGGCGGCAAGTCCGGCGGCCAAAAGGAAAAGCTGGCCTACACCATCCTGGCGGCCGCCTTGGCGTTCCAGTTCGGCATCGCCGCCGGCCCGGGCAACCAGCGTTCCTTCCGCTTCGTCGTCATTGACGAAGCCTTTGGCCGAGGTTCCGACGAGTCCGCCAGGTACGGGCTGGAACTGTTCAAGCGGCTCAGGCTCCAGCTGCTCATTGTCACGCCGCTGCAAAAGATCCACGTCATTGAACCTTTCGTGGCCAATGTCGGCTTCGTGGCCAACGAGGCCGGCGATGATTCCCAGCTGCGCAACATGACCATCCACGAGTACCGGGCCGAAAGGGACAAGCGTGGCGGCTAGGACCTCCGGGTGGACCACCCCGGCGGACGTGCGCGCCGCATCGCTGCGGTCCTGGAACACCGGCGAATTGTTGCGCGAGGCGGGCGCGCCCTCGGGGCTGCATCCCCGGCGCCGCGCCATCAGGCACCCCAACGCCACACAGCTGCGCACGAACTACGCCGGCGCCTCCGGCTGGGCTGCCCTCTGGGACCCTGCACCGCGGGGCTGTTCGCTCGAACACGCCACCGTCGGGGCGAACACCATTGGCGCCAACACGCTGCCCTGTGCGGCCGTTTTCGCATCCGCTGCGGACGAGATCCACTTCCTCGGCCTGGGGGGCGAGGCCGCCCGCTTCACGGAACTGGCCCGCGGCGTCGCGGCCCTTGATCCGGCGCTTGATGCCTGGGCCAGGCGGCGGCCGCTGGAGCTGCTCAAGCACGGCGGGGACGCGTTGACCGCCGCCCGGGTCGCACTCTGGCTGGCCGACAACCCCGCCCCGGGCATCTACCTGCGCCAACTTTCCCTGCCCGGCGTCCACACGAAGTTTGTTGAATCGCATCGACGCCTCATCGACGAGATGCTCTCAACGCTGCGGCCGGAACGCGTGCCGGTTGGGAAGAACTATGCCCGGCGGCACGGCTTCCTTGCCACCCCGGACCGGGTCAGGCTGCGGTTTCTGGACCAGGCGCAGTCACCGGTTCCCGGCATGGCGGACATGGAAATCACGGCCGGGGCGTTCGCCGAGCTGAACGTGGACGTGGACAGGGTCATCACCACCGAGAACCTGGTCAACTTCCTGGCGCTGCCGGACATGCCACGCACGCTGGCCGTTTTTGGCGGCGGCTACGGCTTCGAGGGAATCCGGGAAGCCGCCTGGCTGCGGGACACCGAGGTGCTGTACTGGGGCGACATCGACACCCACGGCTTCCACATCCTGGACCAGCTGCGCTCACACCACCCCAACGTGAAAAGCGTCCTGATGGATGCCGAAACACTGTTGGCCCACCGTGACTTTTGGGGCCGCGAGGACACGCCCAGCCGGGCGGTCCTGAGCCGCCTGACACCCGCCGAAAGCACCCTATACTCCGCCCTGCAGGCCGGCACCTTCCAACCGTGCCTGCGGCTGGAACAGGAACTCCTGCGCTGGGACCATGTCCTGGGGCGGCTGGCCTGACATGCTGGCGGCCGCGTAGTCATGCACCTCTACAGCGAGGCGGGGCCGGCCTGCACCATGTGGCCCTGTTGGTAGCCGGCTCTCGAGAACGCCAGTTCTGCCAGGCACGCCGCGGCCTTGGGCAACATTCCGTCGTCAAAAGCCGCCCGGGGCGAATGGTTCATGGGGACCGGCACTCCGTCCGGGGACACCGAAGCCCCGAGCAGGAGAAAGGTGCCTGGAACTTCGCTCAACACATGTGAAAAATCCTCGGAGCCGGCCAGCGGATGTTCCATCAGCTCGAAGGATTCCGCGCCAAAGGTCCGTTTGACGACGGCGGCAGCGTAGTCATGTTCCTCTGCTGACGCGACCGTGACGGGGTAGTCGGGCGCCTGGAGGAGCTCGACCTCAAGGCCGTGGGCCGCGGCAATACCCTGGCACAGCCGCCTGACGTCGGACAGAAGTTTCTCCCTATTGACACGTGAAAACATCCGCAGGGTGAGATCAAAGCTCGCCGTGTCCGGGATGATGACACCCAGGGTGCCTGCCTGGATTCTGCCCACGGTCGCCACAACGGGATCGAACACGTCATAGCCGCGTGTGACGAGCGTTTGCAGCGCCAGGACCATTTCACAGGCGACCGGAACGGGATCCTTGGCCTGGTGGGGGGCCGAACCATGTCCGCCCTCCCCCTTGACAGTGATGAACAGTTCGTCGCATCCGGCCATGAGCGTGCCCGGCCGCGAGTGGAAGACGCCACTTTTGAAATTGCCGGAAAAAACGTGCAGGCCAAAGGCGGCCTCGACCTTTCGGCCCGCCGCCGCCAGGACGCCGTCCTCCACCATGAACCGCGCCCCGTCATAGGCCTCCTCCCCGGGCTGAAACATGAACACCACGTCCGCGCACAGCTCGGAGCGGCGGGCGCAAAGCAATTTCAGGGCCCCGTACAGCGCGGCGACGTGCATGTCGTGGCCGCAGGCGTGCATGGCCCCGGTCGTTTCGGACGCAAAGTCAAGTCCCGTCTCCTCGCTCACGGGCAGTGCGTCCATGTCGGCCCGCAGCAGCACGACGGGACCGGGACTGCCGTCGTCATTCATGCGGCCTCCCCGCAAGACCACGGTGACCGATGAAAGGCGCTCGCCGCAAACAACCTCAAGGCCATCGAGGGCGGCTATTTTATCAAGGATGAGCTGCCGTGTTCGCGGCAACTGCAATCCAATCTCGGGTATGCGGTGCAGGGCGTGCCGGAAATCGATGATTTCGTCCCGCAGCCGATCGGCCTGTCCCAAAATGTCCACCATGACTACTCCTTTGCGGTACCCGGCATCCCTGCCGGGTCCGTGGGGGAAGCGGCCGCCGTGGCGTCGCCCTTGAGCCTAGCCGTGCCGCGCGGCCCGCAGAAGGATCGTTTATCATCTTGTGCGAAATTGATACCGCCGTCCGCTTCCTTGATTTTCCGGCACAAAACAGTTCCCCGACCAGCGAATTCTGCTTTCCACTCAAAGTCTTGATTATCATCCGGTAAGAATTTCGCATTGCGTGCCCGAAAAAGGTGACTAGCGTTACCCCCATCAACTAGGAGGCCAAACGGTGATTGAAATTGGAAACGAACGCCTGACGATTGAGAAATTCCTGGCCGTGGTGCGCCACGGCGAACCCGTGTCCATTTCGCAGGAAGCAATCGAGGCGATGGCGGCCAGCGAAAAGTGGGTGTCGGCCATCATGGAGGACATGCGCAGCGGCAAGGACGTCGCCGCCATCTACAGCATCAACACCGGATTCGGGTCCCTGGCCGGGCGACAGGCCTTCGACCAGGTGGAGGACGCCTCCGAACTGTCCCGCCGGCTCATCCTCTCCAATGCCAGCGGCGTTGGACGCCACCTCGATGAGGAGGTGGTCCGCGGCTCCATGCTGGTCCGCGCCGTCAGCCTGACCCGCGGGCACTCCGCCGTCCGCCGCGTGGTGCCCGAGACACTTTTGGCCATGCTGGACAAGGGCGTCTTCCCCGCCGTCCCCGAATTTGGTTCCCTGGGTGCCAGTGGGGACCTCATCCCGCTGGCCCACCTGGCCATTGTCATGAGCCGCCCCGCCGGCGAGGACGTGGCCCTGGACAGCGGCGAGGCCTACCTGGACGGCCGGCTTGTGGACGGCATCACTGCCATGGAGGCGGCCGGGCTGAAGCGCATTGTCCTGGGACCCAAGGAAGGGCTGGCCCTGGCCAACGGGACCTCCTTCTCCGCGGCGCAGGCTGCCCTGGCCTTGGCCGACGCCGAAAACCTGTTGGAAACTGCCCAGATCACGGCGGCCATGTCCATCGAGGCGCTCATGGGATTCGGCGACGCGTTTATTCCGCAAATCCATGAGGCGCGGGGCCATGCGGGCCAGATCGAGGTCGCAGCCCGCATCCGGGAACTGCTGGCAGGCAGCGAATTCATCGACGGCAGCGAGGATGCCGACCCGGTCCGCCAGCCGCCGCAGGACGCCTACTCGCTGCGCTGCACCCCGCAGGTCCTGGGCGCCGTTAAGGACACCCTGAAGTTTGTCCGGGGAATCGTGGAAACCGAAATCAACGCCGCCACGGACAACCCGTTGATCTTCCCGGACCTTCCGTCCTCGCGCACCCTGAAGGCTGTTTCCGGTGGAAACTTCCATGCCGAATACGTTGGTTTTGCCTCCGACTTCCTGTCCGTCGCAGTGACGGAAATTGGCAGCATTGCCGAGCGCCGGCTGTTCAGGCTCGACGACGGCACGCTGAACCGCGGGCTGCCCGACATGCTCATCGCCAGTGAAAAGGTGGGCCTGGACTGCGGCTACATGCTCCCGCAGTACTTGGCCGCCGCGCTGGTCTCTGACTGCAAGACCCTGGCCCATCCGGACAGCGTGGACTCCATCCCCACCTGCGCGAACCAGGAAGACCACGTCTCCATGGCCAACAACGCCGGCCGGCATGCCCGCACCATAGTCTCCAACATCGAAAATGTCATCGGCATAGAACTGCTCATGGCAGCCCAGGCCCTGGAGTTGCGGCTCCAAGTCTCCGGCAAGGACCGTTCGGCCCTCTCTGCCGCCAGCCGCGCCGTGCTGGACCTGGTCCGCGGCCACCGGTCCGCCGACGGCCGGCTCATCGACCACATCACCGAAGACACCGTCCTCTACCCCCGCGTGCGCGCAACCGTCGAGCTGGTGCACACCGGCGCCGTCGTTGACGCCGTCCGCAACAGCAGCCACTAAGGAGCAACCATGTCACTGACCGCCGAAACCTCCGCCACCATCACTACCATTCACCCGGGCGGGAACGCCACCGGCATCGTCTTTGGGGAGTTGCCGGCCGTAAAACCGGAAATCCTCTACGAAGTCAAGGCCCAGCGCGGTGACCAGCTTCGCTGCAAGGGCTGGAAGCAGGAAACCATCCTGCGCATGCTGGAAAACAACATGGAACTTTCCGAGCATGTGGAGAACCTGGTGGTCTACGGGGGCATCGGCAAGGCCGCCCGCAACTGGGAGTCCTACTACGCCATTGTGGAGTCGCTGAAGAACCTCGAGGACGACCAGACCCTGGTGGTGCAGTCGGGGATGCCGGTCGCCGTTTTTGACACGCATGAGCTCGCCCCGCGTGTGGTCATGGCCACCACCAACTTTGTGCGCCCCAACTGGAAGACATTCTATGAGCTTCAGGACAAGAACCTGACCATCTTTGCCCAGTACACCGCCTCACCGTGGGAATACATTGGCACCCAGGGCGTCATCCAGGGCACGTTTGAGACCCTTCGTTCCGTGGCAGACATCCACCTGGACGGCAGCTGGGTCGGCAAGATCCTCCTGTGTGCCGGCATGGGCGGCATGGGCGGCAACCAGCCCCGCGCCATGACCATGCTCGGCGGGGTGGCCGTCTGCGCCGACGTTGACGAGCGCATCATCAAGAACCGGCTGCGTGTGGGCTACGCCGACGTGCTGGCAGATTCCATCCCGCATGCCATCGAGCTGGCCCGGGAGGCCGCCGCGGCCAAGAAGCCGTTGGGCATCGCCGTCGTGGCGAATGCGACCGAGTTGTTCGAATACTGCCTGGAAAATGACGTTCGCCCCGACGTGGTCACCGAAATGACGCCAGCCCACGACCCGTTGGCCTACGTCCCGATCGGCTACACGGTGCTGGAGGCCGAGGAATTCCGCAAGCGCGACCGTGACGCGTACTTTGACATCTCCCGCTCGGCCATGGTCCGGCAACTGACGGCCATGAACCAATTCTTCGACGACGGCGTTCCCACCTTTGAGTACGGCAACCAGATCCGCCGCGAATGCCAGCTCCACGGCTTCGAGGACGCGCTGAAGATCCCCGGGTTCGTCTCCGCCTACCTGCGCCCGCTGTTTCTGGAGGGCCGCGGCCCGTTCCGCTGGACCTGCACCTCGGGCGACCCGAAGGACCTGGCACGCCTCGACGACCTCGCCCTGGAGCTGTTCCCGGATGATGAGATAGTCACGCGCTGGATCAACCTGGCCCGCCGGCACATCCCGATCGAGGGCCTGCCGGCCCGCGTCTGCTACCTGGGCTTCGGTCAGCGAAAGAAGTTCGGCCTGGCCGTCAACGAGCTGATCAAGCGCGGCGAAGTCAAGGCCACCGTCGCCTTCTCCCGCGACAACCTTGACTCCGGATCCATCATCAATCCCACGTTTGAATCGGAGAACATGCCCGATGGCTCCGACCTGATCTCCGACTGGCCGTACCTGAACGGCCTGCTCAACGCCTCCGGCATGTCCGACCTCATTGCGATCCAGGCGAACTACGCCATGGGCGACTCCGTTCACACGGGCGTCACCATGATCGCCGACGGCACCGACACCGCCGCCTACCGGCTCAAGGCCTGCCTGACCGTGGACAGCGGCATCGGCGTCGTCCGGCACGCCCAGTCCGGCTATGCCAGGGCCAAGGAAGTCGCCAACACCGTGGGCCCCGGCGAGGGTGTCACGGTTCCCCTGTGGTGGACGCCCACGGCGACCTTCGGGCCGGACCAAGCCTGAGATGGCTACATCTGGTGGAACGCAACTCGTGGACCTGGTGGTCACGGGGGCTGCGGAACTGCTCACCTGCGCCGCGGACGCGGCCGACTTGATCGGCCGCATCCCCGGCGGCGGGGTTGCCATCGACGGCGGCAACGTCGCCGCAGTCGGCGACGTCAGCGGCTACAGGGGTCACCGGACCATCGACGCCCGCGGCAAGGTGGTGATGCCGGGGTTTGTCGACAGCCATACGCATGTGGTTTTCGGCGGCGACCGGGCGTGCGAATACACTGCCACGGCCGCGGGGCGGAAGCCTCCCGCAGGTGCCTCCGTCGGCATTCTGGGCACCATGGCGGACACCCGTTCCCAAACAGTGGACCAGCTGGTCGACGCCGCAGCGCTGCGCATCCGGGAAATGATTGCTTCGGGCACCACAACGCTGGAAAGCAAGACCGGCTACGGCCTGGACACCGCCTCGGAGGAGCGGCTCCTGGCCGTGAATGCGCGCCTGGCAAGCCTGCTGCCCGCGCGGATCGTTTCGACGTATCTGGGCGCCCACGCGATCGATCCCCGGCGCGACCCGGAAGACTGGACTGTGGACATCCTGGCCCAACTCCCGAATGCAGCACGCCAGGGTGCGGTTTTCAACGACGTCTACTGCGACGCGGGCTACTTCTCCCTTGACCAATCCCGGCGCATCCTTGAACTCGGCGTCCAACACGGCCTCGCCGCCAAGATCCACCTCGACGCGTACAGCCATACCGGTGCGGCAGCACTCGCCGCGGAGGTCGGGGCGGTCAGCGCAGACCACCTCAACTTCACGACAGATGTCGAACTTCGGGCCCTGGCCGATGCGGGCGTCACGGGCGTATACATGCCGTGCCTGGAATACGCTGTCAAGCACCCCGCCCCGCTGGATCCCCGCCGGCTGTACGATGCGGGCATGGAGGTTGCCCTTGCCACCGACATTTGCCCCGGCTGCTGGACCACCAGCATGCACCTGGCCGTGGCCATGGGCTGCCGGACGGGCGGCATGACCATCGCCCAGGCCCTGCGGGCTGCCACCTACGGCGGCGCGCGCGCCCTCGGACTGGCCGGCAGCGTTGGTTCGCTGGCCCCCGGCTTGGCGGCAGACCTTCAGATCCTGGACGTCCCCTCACACGAACACCTTGCGTACCGGATTGGGCGCAATTCAACCGAGACCGTCATTATCGGCGGTGTCATTGTCCAAGGAGCCGGTGTTGGCTAACACGTTCTTTTGCGAATATGCATGGCTGGGCGGCGATATGGTCACCGCCAATGTCCTGATCTCGGTCGACGGGGGCAAAATCGTCTCCGTTGACGCCGGCGTGGCGGCGCCCGCCGGTGCGCACCGCCTGGCCGGCCTGACCATGCCGGGCTTCGCCAACGCCCACTCCCATGTGTTCCACCGGACCATCCGGGGCCGGGGACAACAGGGGCTGGACAGCTTCTGGTCCTGGCGGGACCTGATGTATTCCGTGGCCGGCATCCTTACCCCGGATTCGCTCTATGAGCTGGCTTTGGCCACCTACGCGGAAATGTCGCTGGCAGGCGTGACGAGCGTCGGCGAGTTCTTCTACGTCCACCACGACCCCGACGGCCGGCCCTACGCCAACCCGAATATCATGGGTGAGACGGTGGTCCGGGCCGCCGAGGACGCGGGACTGCGCATCACCCTCCTTGACACGCTGTATCTTCAAGGCGGCGTCGACGGCCGCGGGGTCGACGGGGTGCAGAAACGCTTCAGCGACGGGACCTGGGAACAGTGGGCAGACCGGGTGGCCCAACTGGAAGGATCCGATACGTTCCAACCAGGTGCCGCCATCCACAGTGTCCGGGCGGTGCCTCGGGCAGCCCTGTCCCCCGTTGCCGTGTTTGCACGCTCACACGACATCCCGCTGCACGCGCACGTCTCCGAGCAGCCCGCGGAGAACAAGGAAAGCCTGGACGTGTACGGACTTACGCCAACACAACTGCTGGCGGAAGCCGGCGTGCTGGGTGCGGACATGACGGCCGTCCACGCAACACACCTCTCGGACAGGGACATTGAGGCATACGGTTCAACGAACACCAACATCTGCATGTGCGCCACCACCGAACGCGACCTGGCCGACGGCGTCGGCCCGGCCGGACAGCTGCTCACGGCAGGCGCGCGCCTGTGCGTCGGCAGTGACGCACACATGATGATTGACCTGCTGGAGGAGGGCCGGGCGATCGAGCTGGACCACCGCCTGGTCAGCGGCAGCCGCGGGCATGTCAGCGTCACCCAGATCGCCCAGGCCCTCACCTCCGGCGGCGCACGTTCACTGGGTTGGGACGCCGGCGCCATCGCGCCCGGCAAACTGGCCGACTTCGCGGTCATTGACCTCCAGTCCCCGCGCACTGCCGGTGCCACCTCCGGTGAAACGTTGCCGCACGTCATTTTTGCCGCCACCGGGGCCGACGTGCGCACCGTGGTGCGGGGCGGCGTCGTCGTTGTGGACGACAGCAGGAACCTGCGCGTCCCCGATACCGGCCTGGCATTGGAGACTGCCATCAACAAGATCATGGGCGCACTCTGACGCATCCCACGGCACCATGCAGGACAAGCAACGGAGCAACAGAAAAGAGGGACCATGGAACAGCCAATGGCCTTGCTGGCCCAAATCGACGGTCTTGGCCGCGACGCCCGGCGCGGCGGCTACAGCCGGCCGGTGCATTCGCCGGCTGAGAATGAACTGCGTGAGTGGTTCATTGCGGCCGCGGAGCAGCGCGGCCTGCTGGTGGAAACGGACCGGAATGGCATCCTGTGGGCCTGGTGGGGGCACCCCGGTCCGAACGCCGTTGTCACTGGCAGCCACCTGGACTCCGTCCCCGGCGGTGGGGCCTACGACGGACCGCTCGGCGTCGCCAGCGCCTTGTCCGCCATTGACCTCATGCGCCGGAGGGGGCAGCAGCCCGGCAGGCCGCTCGCCGTGGCCGTCTTTCCGGAAGAGGAGGGCTCGCGCTTTGGGGTGGCCTGCATGGGCTCACGGCTGCTCTCCGGCGCCATCAGCCCGGATAAGGCCCGCAACCTCACCGATGCGGAGGGCAACACGCTCTCCGACGTCTACCGCGCGAACGGGATCGCCCCTGAACACCTTGGCGAGGACCGGGAGCGGCTGGCCGGGATTCGACAGTTTGTGGAACTTCACATTGAACAGGGCCGCGGCCAGGTCGATCTTGGCGCGGCGGTGGCCGTTGGCGGATCCATCCTGGGCCACGGACGGTGGCGGTTGTCATTCCGGGGCCAAGGCAACCATGCCGGCACGACGCTCATGTCCGACCGCGCCGACCCCATGGTTGCGGCCGCCCAGGCCGTGGTGGCCGTACGCAGGATCGCGGCCGGCCGGTCCGGCGCGCGCGGCACGGTGGGGCGCCTCTCCCCGATCCCCGGCGGCACAAACGTCATTGCCTCACGGGTCGACGTGTGGGTGGACGTGCGTCACCGGGCGGACGCTGTCACGGCCTCGATCGTGGAAGAACTTTACGCCTCCGCCACCGCCATTGCTGCGGCTGAGGGCTGCACGGCCACCCTCACCGAGGAATCCCTGAGCCCGACCGTGCACTTCGACGCCGGGCTCGCAGGCGAGTTGGGCGCCGTGCTCGGCCAGGTCCCCGTCCTGGAATCCGGTGCAGGGCACGACGCCGGGGTGCTGGCAGCCCGGATCCCGACAGCCATGCTTTTTGTCAGGAACCCTACGGGCGTCTCCCATGCTCCCGAGGAACAAATCGATGCCCCGGATGCCGACGCCGGCGCCGTTGCACTCGCCGACGTCCTGGCTCACTTATCCAACGCCGGCGAGAGCTCCTGATGACGGAAGTCGCTGAGCCCCTGGCGGTGTCCGCAGAGTTCGGCGAAGGCAACGCTGTCCGGCACCGCGCGGGAGCCGGAGAAAGTTTGCGGCCGGTGCCGTAAAAAGCGGTCCCAGCCGTTCGAGATCCAGCGCGGTCCCGGCGGGAGTGCGGGTGTTGCACAGGATGACGATGCGAGTTTTTGGGCCGATGCGTCAAGCCATGGCATCCATGTCCCGCCTTGGCCAAGGAGGGGAACTGGGGCCGCCAAAGGTCTTTGCGGGATCCCCGGTGGATGAACGCCGGTATTCCAGTGGGACGTCCACGTGACTTGACGTTCCGCAACCCGGCAGGGCGCGCACATGCCGCACCCCCCGAGGCCGGGCCCTGCCGTTCACAAGACTTTTCCGGGGTTGAGGATGTTACCGGGGTCCGGGGCCATCTTGATCGCTTCGATGACCGTGACGCCATTTGCGTGTTCCAGGCGCAGCGATGCCCCGTTTCGACACCGACGCCGTGCTCGGTGGCGGAGCATGGGTCCAGCATAAACGCGACGTGGAAGTTTCCGCAGCCGACGTGGCCTGCGGCAGGGGCCAGGACACCACTTGCGGCGATGTCGGCCTGTGTCCGCTCGATGCAGCCGGCCAGGCGCGAAATGGGCACACAGACGTCTCTTGACGATGTCACGGCCCCGGGCCGCAACGCTGCTGCGGCGGGGAAGGGCATCATAACGGGCCTGGGACACGGACCTCCACGCAGCCGCCAACGATGGGAACGGCACGACCGCGGTCGTCGCGGTCCCTGGGATGCCGTACAGGCGCACACCGGCTTCCGTGATGATGCCCAGCGTGCCCTCGGACCCGACGAACATGGCTTTAAAATCATAGCCGGCCGAGGACTTTCTCGCCACCCCTCCCGTGCTGACAACGGTCCCGCCGGCCAGGACCACCCGCAAGCCAAGGACGCTGCCGCGCATGGTTCGGCAAGCCACGGCGTTGGTGCCGCTGGCCCGGGTCGAAGCCATGCCGGTCAGCGCACCCAACGTCACAGGACCTTGGCCAGGAAGCTCTGCGTCCTAACGTGTTCGGGCGCGGTCAGGACCTTGGCGGGCTTGCCGCTCTCGACGAGGACGCCGTCGGACATGAAGTGCACCGTGTCTGCGACCTCCCTGGCGAATCCCATTTCATGGGTGACCACCACCATCGTCATTCCCGAATCGGCGAGGTCCTTCATGACGTCAAGGACCTCGCCGACCAGTTCCGGGTCAAGTGCGGACGTGGGTTCGTCGAAGAGCATCAGCGCCGGTTTCATCGCCAGGGAACGCGCTATGGCCACGCGCTGCTGCTGGCCCCCGCTCAGCTGGCTGGGGTAGTTGTGGAACTTCTTCCCCAGGCCCACCCGTTCCAGCAGCGCCCGCCCCTCCGACAGCGCGGTCTGCCGGTTCATGCCCTGGACAATGATCGGGCCCTCGGTGACGTTTTCCAGTGCTGTCCGGTGCGGGAAGAGGTTGAACTGTTGGAAGACCATGCCGATGGACGCCCGGCGACGGGCTATTTCCTTTTCCCTGAGTTCGTGCAGCTTGGCGCCGGCGCGGCGATAGCCCACGCGTTCACCGTCAACCCACATTTCGCCGCCGTCGATCTTTTCCAGGTGGTTGACACAACGCAGGAATGTGCTTTTGCCCGATCCCGACGGACCGATGAGGCAGGCGACTTCGCCCTTCTCCACCTCAAGGGAGATATCGCGCAGTACCTCGAGGGGGCCGAAGGACTTGCACACCGAGGTCGCCTTGAGCATTGTTGCAGTCATAGTGCTGGCTCCTTGTTGGCACGTGTTTGGGCTTCTTTGGGCTTTTCGGCGCGGATGGCACTCAGGGGGCTGAAGCCGCGGCCGTAGCGCTTTTCCAGGAAGTACTGTGCCAAGGAAAGCAGCGCCGTGATGAACAGGTACCAGATGGCGGCCACAATCAACAGCGGAATGGTCTGGTACGTCCTTGAGTAGATCAATGAAGCCGAAGTCAGCAACTCAGAATAGCCGATGACGAGCACCAGAGATGTCTGCTTGAGCATGCCGATGACTTCATTGCCGGTGGGCGGGATAATGATGCGCATGGCCTGGGGCAACACCACGCGCCGCATGGTCTGCAACCGTGTCATCCCAATGGATTTTGCCGCTTCAGTCTGCCCGGGCGTCACCGAGGAAATGCCGGATCGCACGATCTCGCTCATGTAGGCGGCCTCGTTCAGGCCCAGACCCAGCATGGCCGCCATGAACGGGGTGATGAGGTCGTTGGTGTTCAAGGACAACAGCTCCGGACCAAAGGGCACGCCCAGGGTCATCGTCGGGACCAGTGCAGAGAGGAAAAACCAGAACAGGAGCTGCACCAACAGGGGCGTGCCACGGAAGAACCAGGCGTAAAACCACGCCGCCTTGGAGACGATCAGGTTCTCTGAAAGCCTCCCCACCGCGATGGCGATGCCCAGCAGGATCCCGATGACCATGGCGAGCACGGTCAGGATCATCGTGTTCAGCACGCCCATCAGGATGGGCGCGGCAAAGAGATATTCCGCAACCACATCCCATTCAAAGCGCGTATTCGTGGCCATGGAATAGATCAGCAGGGCCGCGAGCAGCAGCACAACTCCCGCCGTGACCCACCGTCCGGTGTGCCGCGTCGGCACCACTACCGCCGTCGACGACGCCACTTCGGCGACACCGGTGCTCATACCTTGCCGCCGTTGATCGGAAATTCGGTCACAGCGCCCTGCTCCTGGCCGTACTTTGCCAGGATCTCGCCATAGGTTTTATCGGCGGCGATTTCTTCCATGCCCTTTTGGACGGCCTTCTGAAGCTCCGTGCTGCCCTTGGGGAACACGATGCCGAAGGGGCCGGCCATGTAGGGCTTGAGCATTTCCAGCTTTCCGGCCGAATCCTTGGCCACGGCCGAACCCGAGGTAGAGTCGAGCAGAACAACGTCAACGCGGCCGGTCTGCAGCGCCAGGATGGTCTGGTTCTGGCCCGGGAAGATGGTGACATCCAGGGCGGCCCTGCCGTCATCCTGGCACTTCTTGGACTGGGCATTGGCGTCCTCGGTCTCGGTCGTTCCCTTTACGATCCCCACCTTTACTCCGCACAGGTCCCCCAGCGTGGCGGCATGTTTCGGGTTCTCAACCGTGCGCAAAATGCCTGCACCGGCCGTGAAGTAGTCCACAAAGTCAACCTGCTTCTGTCGCTCCAGGGTGTCAGACATGGCTGACATCGCCATGTCGTAGCGCTTCGATGCGAGGCCCGGGATGATGGCGTCAAAGGAGATGTTGTTGAACTTGATGGTGACGCCGAGCTTCCTCTCCAGCGCATCGGCGATTTCCCGGTCGATCCCAATAACCGTCTTGCCGTCAGTGTCGTAGGTCTCGAAGGGCGGGTATTCGACATTGCTGGCGATGTTCAGTGTGCCGCCGGCCTGGATCTCCTTCGGCAGCATGCTGTGCAACGGTGCGGCACTGCCCGCAACGGACGTGCCACTGGCCGCCGAGTTCCCGCCGCACCCGGTGAGCACCAAGGCCAAGGGCAGCAACAGGAGCGACGCGGAATGGATGAAACTTTTCTTGCATGCGTTCGGTGACATGAGATCTCCATTTCATACTGCACGGGACGTACGGGCGGATGCTGTAGGGCTTCGGGTCCTGGGAGGCGGCCAACACCACTTTGTGCTGCGCATCACAGGGTTCCAATCCCTCCAGAGCCTATGAACGGCACCCCCGTGCGGCAATGGCAATTTTTCATTCCATGAGAAACGCGCCATCACTCCATGAGAATTCGCGGTCTGGAACAATCCTGGATCCATCCGCTAGCCTGTGGGAATGACAAGCAACATTCCGGAAGCACGAACATCGTTTGAGCGCGGATTGGCCATCATGATGTGCATTGGGTCCCGCGGAGAGGTGAGCATTGCCGAGATCGCGGACGAGGTGGGAGTCCCGGCCAGCACGGTCTACCGTTATGCGAAGAGCCTGCGCAGGTTCTCGCTCGTTGAGGAACACCACGGGTCCTACACGCCCGGATGGCGGCTGCTTGAAATGTCGGGTCAGCACCTGACCCACACCAAATTGGCGGAGCTTGGCGTCTCAGTTCTGGAATCGATCGTCGAGGGCACGTCAGAAACGGCCGTCATGACAGTCCGTTCCGGCCTCCACGCCATCTGCCTCCGACAAGTCATCTCCCCGCATCCGCTGCGCTTTTCCTTCCAGATCAACCAGCTGCTGCCGCTCCACGCCGGCGCGGGGCAGCGGGTCCTCCTCGCCTACGCTCCGGAGCCGGTCATTGCGAAAGTGCTGGGCGATCGAATGGCACGCTACACGGAGAAGACCCTGTCCCGGCAGGACCTTGCCCAACAGCTCGTTCGAATCCGCCAGGACGGGCAGGCGATCTCCCATGGCGAGCTGAATCCGGGAGCCGTTGCGATCGCCCGTCCCGTGTTTGCCGGGGGCGAGATCATTTGCTCACTTGCGGTGGCAGGGCCGGAAACGCGCTGCAGCAGCAACGCCTGGAAGCATCAGGCCCACCAGGCCCTGCGCGCGGCCGCAGCCGAACTCACCAGTGCCGTGGAATCCCCTGCAGAAAGGTAGCTAATCCCCCGCGGCCGCGCCGATCTCCCGTCGCAGCTGGGCGAAGCGGGAGCTTTCCTTCTCGATGCTGGCCACCTCGCGGGGCACGTAGCCGGCCGCGGCCAGGTCACCTCCCAGGACCGCCACCGCCTGCTGGTAGCGCTCGATCGCAGCATAGAACGCCTGGCGCCGTGGTTCCCTGTCCGCCACGGCCTGCTGCGTGGAGCCACAAAAATAGGCCACATATTGCTTGGACTGCATCGGCACGGCCACGTCCTCGCACAGCTCCCGCAACCCGCCCGCGGCTTCCTCCAACTCGCTGCGGCGCACGGCCAGCCCCTCGTCATCCATGCTCCCATCATGCACCCCAGGCACCGATTCGGCACACGCGAGAGGCGCCCCGACAGCGAACACCGCCCGATCATCCATTCGGTAGAGTCAAACCAGGAACACCGCCTGGAAATGGGGAACATGAAAAGGATCCTGGGCATTCTCGCCCTGACACTGCTGGCCGTGCTGGGCGTGGCTCCGGCCGCACAATCCGCCACTGCAGCCACGGACACTGCGACGGCCACGGACATCGTCGTGGAGGACAACGCAAACGTGCTGTACCGCCCGCAGCTGCTCGCGGAACTGGGGAAGATCAAGTTTTATGAACCCACCACGGTGGCGATATACACCGTGGCCGGCATTCCCGGCAGCGATAAGCTCAACGCCGATGTCCTGCAGTTCGCCCGCGCAAAGCACCCGGAATGGCTGAGCGCCGACGGGCAAAAATGGGCGGACGGGTTGTTCATCTTCGCCCTTGACCCCACCGCACGGAAGGTGGGCACCTACTTTGGCGAGGACCGGAAAGTCTCCGCAGGAAAGCGGGACGCCATTCAGGAAGCGGGCAAGGACCTGTTCCGCGAGGCCCAATGGACCGACGGCACCTTGGCTGGAATCAAAAAGGGCGCCGCGCTGATCAACCAGCCCTGGTACCGTTCGGCAGCCTTCATTGCCACGTTCGCGATCACTGCCGGCGCCGCCCTGCTGGGCCTTGGCACCTGGTTCGGCATGAGGGCATTCAACCGCGGCAAGGCCCGAGGGCACCTGACGCGTGGCGACACCAGCTTTGCCAGTGTCAGCATGGACCTGGACGTGACGGAGCTGAACGCCAAAACCATTCCCGCCAACTCCAGCTACGGCTCACAGGTCCTGGAAAGGTACCGCAACTTCAGCAGCAAATACGGCCAGGCCGGCGTTCTAAACCGGCAGGTGCACACCTTCACCGGGAAGGACCTGTCCAAGGCCGCCAACGTCAAGGTGGTGGCGCAATATGCCGACACCGCCGTCGAACTGGACGGCCTGGATGATGTCATTGCCGACACCAACACACTGCTGAACAAGTTCTCCGGCTGGGAGGCCGCCTGGGACCGGCAGGTGCAGCCGCTGCGCGATGACCTGGCCGGCCTGCCCGCGGTGGTCGGGCGCAAGGAAGCCGGAGGCCTGGCCGAATCGAAGGCGCTGGCCTCCTTCGGCACCCAGGCTGAAGGCAACCTCCGCCTATGGGCCGCACAGATCGGCGACGGCCTGCTCACGCCGGAGGCGGCCCTGGACGAGCTCAAGTCCGCCCGTGACGAACTGGGGTCACTGCTCACCGGGCTCTCGGACGCCTTGATCCGCGAATACGCCAATACCAGCAAGGAGGCCGACGCCATGCGAAGCACCATGCGCACCGAACGCAACACCGCCGGCGGCTACGGCCGGCCGAACATCCTGGGCACCGTCTTTGGAATGCACATGTTCTATACGGTCACCGCCTTTGACCATTCCTACGCCAGCGCACGCAGCAGCGTGGACTCATCGCGGAGCAGTTCCTCCGGCGGGAGCACTGGCTACGGCTCCAGCGGCGGCAGCTTCTCCGGTTCCGGCAGCTCCTCCAGCTTCTAAGATCCCCGGCGACCCGGCATAGTCGCCACCGGGTTGGGGGAAGCGGCGGCGGAGTCCTCAATGTAGCGTTTGGAATTGATCATGACGCCGCCCACCAACATGACCGCCAGGCACAGGCCCAACGTCGCGAAGGAGGCCGTCCAGGAACCCGTGACATCATGCAGCGTGCCAAAGAACAAAGGGGCTATGCCGGCGCCGGCATAGCCCACGCCCTGGCTGAACCCGGACAGCACCGCCGAACCGTGCGTTGTCCGCGAGCGCAGGTTGACCATCAGCAGGGCCGTGGCGAAGGTGCCCTGGCCAAGACCTGCGAACGTCACCCAGAGCCAGGTGCCCGCCGTCGGCGAGAGGTAGAGACCCAGGTGGCCGGTGGCCGAGAAGGCGGCAAATACGGAGATGGCGATGATCGGGTTTTTCAGGCGCGGCACCCACAGGGGGACCAACAGGCTCACGGGCAGGCCCAGGATCGCGAAGTAGGCCAGCGCGGTTCCGGCCAAGGCGGCGTCCACTCCCTCCCCGGACAGATAGGGTGGCAGCCACGTGAAGTACACGTACGTTTGTGCCGAGTTGCCGGCCAGGAAGATGGCCAGCCCCCAGGCCACCGGGGAGCGCCACGGCACCAGCTTCGGCACGGCGGCGCGGACGGCTGCACCGGAGCCGGGCACCGCGGCGTCGGACGCACCCGCGGCTCCATCCCGCGCCATGCGCCGGTCCCGACGGTCCCGCATCGCCTGCGCCGCCCACGGCAACAGCACCAGAAAACTAATGGAGGCCCACAGCCCAATGGACACGCGCCAGTTGCTCAGCCCGGCCACGGGCACCGCCAGCTGCGGGCTGATCGCGGTGCCCACGGCCAGCAGCGTCACATAGCCGGCGGTCACCACGCCCACGCGGTCCGGGAAGTATTTTTTCACCAGCGGCGGCAGCACCACATTGCCAATGCCATACCCGGCCATGACCACCGCGGACCAGCCCAGGAACGGCCACACCTGCACACTCGCGGCGCGCACCAGCTGCCCCGCCACGGCCAGCACGACGGCGGACACCAGCACCTTTTCCAGGCCGAAGCGGCGGATCAGCGCCGGCGTCAGCAGCCCAAAGACAGCGAAGATGAGCGGCGGGAGCATCGCCAGCAGGCCAATGGTGGCGGCGTCGAAACCAAGCTCGGCCCGCAACTCGCCGAGCAGCGGCGGCACCACCGAAACCGCTGCGCGCAGGCTCAGCGCCATGACCATGATGCCCAGCAGCGCCCCAATGCGTCCCGTCCACGGCTTCTTCACAATAAAATTGCTCACTGGACAAGATTAGCCACCCGCGGCCAGCCCCAGGCACCAGCGTCCTTGACCCTGCCCAAGCGCAGCCATAGATTGGAAACCGGCCTGCACTTCCCACACCCACGGCCCACCACGGCAAGGACGCCCCATGGACGCAGCACAGCAGCCCGCACCGCCAACCACCCGGGAAGCCTGCCAGGGGGCCGACGCCGCAGATCCCCTCCGCCGCTTCCACGACGACTTTTTGCTGCCGGAAGGCGTCATCTACCTGGACGGCAACTCACTCGGCGCCCGGCCACGGACGACTCTGGAGGTGGCTGCACGCGTGCTGGAGCAGGAATGGGGTACCGGACTGATCCGCAGCTGGAACACGGCCGGCTGGTTTGAACTCCCGGGGCGCCTGGGCGACAAGCTGGCACCCCTGATCGGCGCCGGCCCCGGTGAAGTGGTGGTCACCGACACCACCTCGCTGAACCTGTTCAAGTCGCTTGCGGCCGCGCTACGCATCCAGCGGGCCGAGGACCCTGTCCGGAAAGTCATCGTGACCGAACGTGACAACTTTCCGACAGACATTTACATGGCCGAGGGCATTGCCGACTTCCTGAACCAGGGCTACACGGTGCGCCTGATTGACGCCGGGCTGCCGCTGGAGGCGGCGCTGGGGGCCGACGTGGCCGTCGTCGCGCTTTCCCATGTCAACTACCGCACGGGGGCCATGTGGGACATGGCCGCCACCACCGCCATGGTGCACGACGCCGGGGCCCTGGTGGTCTGGGACCTCGCCCATGCGGCCGGTGCCGTGCCGGTGGACCTGCGCGGTGCGGGCGCGGACTTCGCGGTGGGCTGCACCTACAAGTATCTCAACGGAGGCCCCGGCTCGCCCGCGTTCATCTGGGTCCATGCCAGGCACCAGGACCGCTTTTGGCAGCCGCTCTCCGGCTGGTGGGGACACGCCCGGCCCTTCGCGATGGAGGACTCGTACGAGCCGGTGTCCGGGATCGGCCGTTTTTTGTGCGGGACCCAGCCCATGGTGTCCATGGCACTGGTGGAATGCGGCCTGGATGTCAGCGTGGCGGCGGACATGGGTGCGGTGCGGGCCAAGTCGCTGGCGCTGACGGGGCTGTTCATCGCCCTCGTGGAGGCGCGGCGCGGGGAGCACCCGCTGGAGCTGGTCACACCGCGGGAGCCCGCCCGCCGCGGCAGCCACGTCAGCTACGCCCATCCGGAGGGCCATGCCATCATGCAGGCGCTCATTGCCCGCGGCGTCATTGGCGACTACCGCGAACCTCACGTGCTCCGCTTTGGCATCACCCCGCTCTACCTGGGCCATGCCGATGTCTGGGACGCCGTGGAGGCCCTGTTCGACATCCTTGACAACCGCCTGTGGGACGCACCGGCGTTTCGGGAGCGGCTCCCGGTCACCTGAGGTCGTAGCGGCGGCGCGGGGGTCGCCGAGAACGGGTCCAAGCTGCGGCCCCCGCGGCTGCCCCCTGCTTCGGCGGTCAACTCCCCGGCGATCGGCAGGATCGTGCGGAAATTCGCGGCCCAGGTCCTAGGATGGAGGCAGGAGCCATAGCCCAGAAAGCGGCCCGAAAAGCCCTTACGAGGAGGCGCGAACAGAATGGACGCAGCCCAGCTTGGCGCGGCACTGCGTGCCCGGCGCCGCGAACTGGACCTGACCCAGGTCGAGACGGCGGACCTGGCCGACGTTTCACCGCGCGTGCTCAGCGACCTGGAAAATGGTCGCGAGACCGTGCGGCTGGACATTCTCGCAGCGGTCGCAAACGCCTTGGGCCTGAGCCTGACCCTGGGCAGGCAGGCACCATGACGCACCCCATCCGGCAGCGCCCCATCAGGCAGCGCCCGTGAAGAATCCCGAGGATGCGAAGAAGATCCACCATGCCGTGGTCTACAAACAGGGCCGGCCCGCCGCGACCCTGACCCGCCACGCACGTGCCGGAGTGATCTTTTCCTACCTGCCCAGCTATCTCAGCTCGGGCGGTCCGGCCATCGCCTCCTCCCTTCCCGCCCTCGAAGTGCCGGTGACGCTGGGCCACGGCAGCGTCCCGGCGTTCTTTGCCGGCCTGCTCCCGGAGGGCGAACGCCTCGCCAAGCTGCGATGGGCCGTGAAGACCACCATCACCGATGAGTTTTCATTGCTCCTGGCGGCAGGCCAAAACCCCATAGGCGACGTCCGGATTGTCCCCGCCGGGGAGCCGCTGGAGGACGTCCTGCCGCTGCTGGCCGTCACCAGGACCATGGACGCCATCCGCTTTTCGGACTTCGCCGCCATCCCGGGCCCCGTCGATCCGTCCGCGCTGCCCGGCCTGCAGGACAAGGCCACGGCCTCCTACCTCCCCGACAAGGACACGTCGCGGGCGTACATCCTCAAGTTCAACGACGGCAGCCACGCCCGCCAGGTCGAAACCGAATTCCTGCTCCTGGGCAAGGCCAGGGCGCTGGCCATTCCGGTGGCCACCGCCCGCCTGGTGCACGACGGCGTTGGCCAGGCCGCCCTGCTGGTCTCCCGTTTTGACCGGTCCCCGAGCGGGCCCCTGGCGGCGGAAGACGGCGCGCAGCTGCTGGGCCTGCCGCCGTCGCGCAAGTACTCCGTTCCCACCGAAGCGGTCGCCACGGCCGTCGTGGCCATGTGCTCAGCCCACGTCCTGGCCGCCCGCAACGTCTTCCTTCAATTCCTGTTCGGCTGGCTGACCGGCAATGGCAACCTGCACGCCAAGAACATCTCCGTCGTCCGCCAGCCCGACGGGGAATGGTTTGTGGCGCCCGCCTACGACCTGCAGTGCACGTTGGCGGCGGAGATCGAGCAAGGTTTTGCCGCAGGGGTCCCCGGCGGCATTCTCACCGATCTGACCGACGGGGATCCCTCACGCGATCCGGGCATGGCCCTGCCCGTCGGCGGGAGCGCCGGCAGCCGGACCGGGCTGGTCCGCAACGACTGGCTGAGATTCGCCCGCACCTTGCACCTGCCGGAACGGCTGGCCGCGAAGAGCATAGACAAGGCCCTGGCAGCTTCCGAGCTGGCCGCGGCGGAACTGCCGTTTGAGCGGGACGTAAGTGCCGCCGTCGTGCGCGTCCTGGGCATCCGGCGCACCGCCATGTACGCGTAGCCGCCCCCCAACGGAACACAGTATTTTTTACTGACGGTTTGACGCTAAAATGGCTGCATGCCACGAATAGCCGCCCACACGAACGCGGCGCAGCGCGAGCAGACGCAGCGCAAGATCCTCGACGCCTTCGGCGAACTCCTGTTCAGCCATGGCCTGCCGGGGCTGACCATGACCGATGTCGCACGGACTGCCGGCGTGGGCCGCACCGCCGTTTACAACTACTTTGCCGATCTGGAACAGCTCCTGGTGGCGTATGCGCTGGATGAAACAGGGCGCTTTGTCACAGAGCTGAAATCCGATCTAGACGAAATTGACAATCCGGTGGACAAACTTTCGCTTTACGTCCGCGCGCAGCTGGAAGACCTGACCCGCCGGCACCTCCCACCCGGGCCGGCGATGCGCTCGGTGCTGTCCGGTGAGTCGTTTTCCAAGCTGGCCGTGCACGTTGGCGCACTGAACCAGCTGCTCGCAGACATCCTGAAGGAAGGCATGGACCGGCGGTTTATGCCCCAGGCCGACGTTGACGGGCTCGTGCAGCTGATCCACGGCTCGCTGACGGCCAGTGCGGCGCGCCGTAATGCCGGCACTCCCGACGAGGAACGCATTGCAGCGGCCGTGCGGTTCATCCAGGCCGGGGTCGGCGCCGTGTTTGGCGACGACGGCCGCCCGGCCACGCTTGGTTAGCCCCGCTCCGCCAACCCCGCAGCGGCCAAGGACCTGTTCATCCTGCCCTGGCAGGCGCTTTCGGCGTGGGGCTCAGCCGCGGGCAGGACAGCGCGCCAGGGGTCTGATCCACTTTTTTCGCCTCGACCAGGCCCGTGTAACTGCCGGTCACAATGAAGTCGACCGTGGCACCCTTGCGGTCGTCCTGGACATATTCGGCGCCGACAACATTGCGCTGGAGGTTGAAGGCCGCCCCGCGGCCGTCAATTCCGGAGACCACCACCACGGGCGCCTCATAGGGCGTCCCGCCGTTCGCGACAGCCTTGACGGCATAGCCGCGCTTCTTCAGCTCGGCGGCAACCTTGCCGGCCAGGCCCTCCTTCCGGCCGCCGTTGTACACATTGACGGCAACGGTCTTGTCCGCCGGGTAGTCAAAGGGGCCGCTCGGGCATGCCTCGGGGGCAACCGTGGGCTTGCCCGGTCCGAGCTTGAGCACGAGTTCGCCGCGCTGGACCATGCCCACCAGCACGACGGCGGCGACCACGAGAGCCAGCAGCAGCACCAGCGTGACGCCGTGGGTTACGCGTCGCCGGACGGTTCCGGGCGGGTATTCCGGCGTCTCAGGTTCAGGAAACGCCTCCGCGAGTCCTTCGGAGTCTATGACTTGGCGGCCGCGCAAAAATTGCACGTCCTTGGACCGCTTGCGGGCCAGCCGCTCTTCGTAGGCTGCGTCCTTGGCCCGGCTTTTCGCTTCGCGCGCGGCTTTGCGGGCCTGACGCGCGGTGAGCTGGACGTCGTCGTCCGGGGAGCGGTCAGTCATCGATCACCAGAACGCGGGCGTGCAGAATGGTGCGCTGGTGGAGGGCGGTGCGCACGGCGCGGTGCAGCCCGTCCTCAAGGTACAGGGTCCCGCGCCACTGCACCACGTGGGGGAACAGGTCGCCAAAGAATGTCGAATCCTCCGCCAGCAGGGCCTCCAGGTCCAGCTGCGCCTTGGTGGTCACCAGCTCCGCCAGCCTGACCTGGCGCGGCGGCACCGCGGCCCAGTCCTTGGGCGTGAGGCAGCCATGGTCCGGATAGGGTCGCTTGTCGCCAACTGCTTTGAAGATCACCCCTAAAGACTAGGGATTGGATGCCCGCATGGGAACTGCCGCACCTATTAACGGCAGGTGTGTTGCCAAATGGTTACCGGCGTGTTCGCCGTCCGGCGGGCCAAGACTGGGATCATGGGGGAATGACGAGAGAAACGCCGCCGTTGGCACTTTTGCTGGACGTGGACGGCCCCATTGCCAGCCCCGTGACGCGCAATGTGTCCGCCGAAATCATCACCAGCCTGATTGCCCTGATCGGCGAGGGCATCCCCGTGCTCTTCAACACCGGGCGCTCCGATGCGTTCATTGCCGAACAGGTCATGGGGCCCATGATCGACGCCGGCATGCCCGCCCGTTCGGTGGTGCATGCCGTCTGTGAAAAGGGCGCGACCTGGTTCAGTTTTACGGCCGCCGGCCCCGGCACCATCCACCTGGATCGTGGGCTGGCCATGCCGGAAGCGTTGGCCAACGACGTCCGCGCCCTCGTGGCCGCGGAGTATTCCGGCCACATGTTCTTCGACGAAACCAAGCGTGCCATGGTGTCCGTGGAGCAATTGCTCAGCATTGACAACGCCGACTACCTGGCCCAGCAAAACCGTTTCGACGCCGATGCCCTGGAGCTGCTGGCCCGCCACGGCCTCGGGGCCGTCCGCCTGGACCACCACGCCCCGGCCGCATCCGGCCGCATCCACTACCGCGTGGATCCGACCATCATTTCCACTGACATTGAGTCCGTCCGGCTTGGCAAGGACCTCGGTGCCAGCCGTGCAGTGGAACTGCTGGCAGCGCAGGGGATCGTGCCGGAGTCGTGGCGGACCATGGGTGATTCCCGGACCGACTATGCCATGGCCGACTGGTTGCACCACCAGGACCACGACGTCAAGCACGTGGACGTCCGCCCGGCCGACGGCGTACCCGACAAGCCGTACCCGGTCCTCACCTCCGTGGACCTGGGCCTGGGCCGGGACGTCATCCACGACGACGCCGGGGCCGCCTTCCTGAAGGCGTGGCTGGACGCCGTGACCAGCTGAGGCGGCGCACGGACCGCTCCGGAACCGCAGGCCCGGGCGGTCAGCTGTTCCTGCCCCGGGCCGCCACGGCCCAGGTCCCGGCCGGGGCGCCGTCCCGGACCACCACCAGTTCGTCGGCCAGGTTGACGGCGGCGCACACGTGGTTGGGAATGGCCTGCAGGATCTCACCGCGCCGCGGCATGGGCACGCCGTCGGGAATTACCACCGTTGCGTGGTGTTCGGAGAGCGCCGTGATGCGGGCGTCCGGCATCCCCAGTATCCGCCCGCAACCGGTGGCCCATGGCGGCCGGTCGGCCCCCAGGACCTTGCTGCCCGCGTCGAGGATCACGGTGCGCCCGGTGCAGCTGACCACGGTGGCGACGGCGGTCAGGGCCACGTCGTCCCAGCCGCAGGTGCCCAGTTCCACCTGCTGGGCATCGTTGAACACGTACACGCCGGGGCGGATTTCGTTCAGCACGCCGGTGTCGGCGTCCGCCGCGGTGGGCGTTGACCCGCCACTGACCGTGCCGGCCATGATGCCGACGTCGGCCAGGGACGCCACCGCCGAGGCGAGGGCCGCGGCTTCCTGCCCGGCTGCCGTCTGACGGTTGCCGGGTCCGTAGCCGTGCCCGGGGAACGTGAACACTCCGGCCACGTCCAGGCCGTTCTCCAGCGCAGCCTGTGCCACCGCGCCGGCACGGTCCGGGCTGCATCCGCTGCGGTGGTGGCCGCTGTCCACCTCCACCACCGCGCCCACGCCGCTGCCGCCAACGGCCTGCCCCAACTCGCGGGCGCCTTCCACGGAGTCAACGCCAATCAGCAGTGCGGCCCGGGAGGCCAGTGCCTTGATCCGGGCCGCCCGTTCCGGCGTCACCCACAAGGGGTACGCCAGGAACAAGTCCGTGCAGCCGGCGTCGGCGAAAACTTCCGCTTCACCGAGGGTGGCGACGGTCAGCCCCACGGCGCCCAGCTCGAGCTGACGCCGTGCGATTTGCGGCACCTTGTGGGTTTTTGCGTGCGGGCGCAGGGATACTCCATCCGCGGCGGCACGGTCCGCCATGGCGGTGAGGTTGCGTTCCATGGTGGCGGCGTCAACGCACAGGAACGGCGTCGAGGGAAACCCGGTTGCGGAAAAGTTGCTTTGATCCATGGTTTCATGATGCCACCGCGGGCAGCGCTCCCTGTCAACATGAACTGTCATCGGGTCAGCATGGCAAAAAAAGAGGCCCCGGAATCCGCTGGATTCCGGGGCGCTTTTCGCGGAGGATGGGGGATTTGAACCCCCGAGGGCGTTAACCCAACACGCGTTCCAGGCGTGCGCCATAGGCCGCTAGGCGAATCCTCCAGCTTGCCGTGGCGCAGACGCGGGTAAAGCGGAGGAAAAAGAAAGGAGGGCAGCAGGGCCCCGTTCAAGCCCCACTACCCTCATCTCCCATGCGGTCCATCGGAAGGCAGACCTTGTTGCTGGGGACAAAGACCCTGGGGCCCCCATCCCTGCACACCGCCGCGGTGCTCCCTCCGCGACTGGCGTGTAGTCCTCACTTTACAACATTGTCACGCGTGTGTGACATTTACCATGGAAATATTTCCAAACATGAATTTTCGACTCCCCCGCACGACATCGCCGTTCAGCACACGTCAAAAACCCGCCGTGCATGCCGAAACCATGCCGTACACGACCAAAGCGTCCGACCTCCCGGGATGCAACCCGCCGGGGCGTCTGTGTCAACCGGCGCCGCTACCTCATTCCATGGCGCACTGCCAAGGCGGCAGCCACGAACCCGGACACCGCAAAGAGAGTTGTCAGGATCCACAGCACCGCCTGCTGGTCGGAGTGGTGGTGCGCCCGCTGGGTACTGTGGGTGGAATACGCCTCGATGCGCAAAACGGCGGCAATGCCGCAAATAAATGCGAGCGCCAGGAAAACCCATTGAAAAATTCCGTAGATCATGACGACCGTCATCTCCTCACGGCCTCGGACGGCGGGGCGGGCGGCCCGGGGCTGTATCGCGGCTATTTAAGGAAGCGCCCCTGTATGGCGAACGTACCACCGCAGCCCCCAAATTGATACGGTCCGCCCCGCGGTCGGCGGCCCCGCACCGATTCGCCCGTCCCGGATCCGTCGGGTAAGCTGATTCCCGGCCCCTCATGTGGCGTCACCCTGTGAACTCCCCCAGGACCGGAAGGTAGCAAGGGTAAGCGGGCTCTGGCGGGTGCTTTGTCAGGCAGATTGGATAGGGTTTTATCTGTGAGCGCACCAACAGCCCTTTACCGCCGATACCGCCCCGACTCCTTCGCGGACGTGATCGGACAGGAGCATGTCACCGCACCCCTCATGGCCGCACTGGAAAAGAATCGTGTCAACCATGCCTACCTGTTTTCCGGCCCGCGCGGTTGCGGCAAGACCACCTCGGCGCGCATCCTTGCCCGCTGCCTGAACTGCGCACAAGGCCCCACCTCCCATCCTTGTGGCAACTGCGACAGTTGTGTTGAGTTGGCCCGCGGCGGGGCCGGCTCCCTGGATGTCATTGAGATTGACGCCGCCAGCCACGGCGGCGTCGACGACGCCCGCGACCTGCGCGAGCGCGCCACTTTCGCCCCCATCCGGGACCGCTACAAAATCTTCATCATTGACGAAGCGCACATGGTCACCTCTGCCGGCTTCAATGCCCTGCTGAAGATCGTTGAAGAGCCCCCGGAGCACATCAAGTTCATTTTTGCCACCACCGAGCCGGACAAGGTCATTGGGACCATCCGCTCGCGCACCCACCACTACCCTTTCCGCCTGGTGCCGCCGGAGCCGCTCATGGCGTATCTGGCTCGATTGTGCGAGCAAGAGAATGTGCCGGTTGCCCCGGGAGTGCTCTCGCTGGTGATCCGCGCCGGGGGAGGTTCCGTCCGGGATTCACTGTCCGTGCTGGACCAGCTGATGGCCGGCGCGGGTGCGGCGGGCCTGGACTATGAGCTTGCCGTTGACCTGCTCGGCTACACCCACGCCTCCCTGTTGGACGACGTCGTGGAGGCTCTGGCAGCCTCCGACGCCGCCACGGTGTTCAAGTCCGTGGACCGCGTCATCCAGACCGGGCACGACCCCCGCCGCTTTGTCGAGGACCTGCTCGAACGTTTCCGCGACCTCATCATTGTCCAGGCCATGCCGGAAAGCGCCCATGCCATTTTGCGCGGCACCCCCGAGGAACTGATTGCCCGCATGCAGACCCAGGCCGCACAGCTCGGCGCCTCCGAACTCTCGCGGGCAGCCGATGTCACCAACACCGCCTTCAACGAGATGACCGGTGCCACCTCGCCGCGGCTGCACCTGGAACTGCTCGGCGCACGCCTGCTGCTGCCCGGTGCAGATGCTTCCGCCCGCGGCATGGCTGCCCGGCTGGACCAGATGGAACGCCGCCTCAATTACGGCGGCACCCCCTCCCCGGCTTCCGCACCGCCGGATGCTCCTTTCGCCAGCGCTGCGCCGCCCTTGGCCTCCGCTCCCCCGGCCGCCCCCGGCGGTGGGCTGGCTGCCGTCCGCGCCGAACTCGCCAAAGCCAAGGCCGAAGCCGGCGCGCAAGTGGCAAGCCGACACCGCGACGCCGAACCGCAGGCTCCGGCGCGAGGCGCACCCGCCGGAACAGCACCCTCCCACCAGGGGCAGGGCCATCAGGGGCAGGGCCCGGCGGCACCCGATGCCCAGCCGTCCGCCGCTGCGCCGCCTTCCCCCGCAGCTCCTGCGGCCGAGCCGACACCGTCGCCGAGCCCAAGCCCGGCGCCAACATGGGAGGACCTGGAGACGGCGGAATCCACCACCATGCCTGCCGGCCAAGGCACGCCACCTGCACCTGCACCTGCACCTGCACCTGCACCTGCGGACCATGGAACACCTGCCGGACAGGCATCCGGCGGATCGGCGGGGATCGAGGTCATTCGCCGGGCCTGGCCCGAGATCCTGGCCAACCTCAGTAACATCCGCAAGGCGTCCTGGGCCATGGTGAACCAGAACGTGGTGCCCCGCGCCTTCGACGGCGAGACGCTGCGGGTGGCCCTGCCCACCACGGCACTGATCCAGACATTCGGCAACAGCGGACACGCTGACAACCTCCGCCAGGCCATCCACTCCACCTTGGGGATCACCTGCCAGCTTGATCCGGTCACCGGTGATGCCCCGAACCCGGGATCGAGCGCTGAGCCAAACCCAAAAGGACTGGCTGACCCGCGCCCCGCCAGCGGGGCCGGCCGGCCGCGCCCCGCCAACGCCCCTGCAGCCGGCCCTCCGGCCGTGCAGACACCCGCACCGGCCCCGGTTGCCGTGCCTGCACCAGCCCGGGGCAACGGGCCGACCGCACCCTCCATCACTCCTCCCTTGCGTACTTCGCCGGAAGCGCAAGACCTCCCCGCCGCGCCGCAGCCGCGCCCCGGCCTGCGAGTGTCGGCTTGGGACGGCCCCATCCCGGAAGAGCCCACCTGGGCGGATGAACCACCGCCCGAGGACTGGTCGGAGCAGGCAGCCCCTTCGCGTCCCGGGGCCCCGGGAGCCCTTCCGTCCGACGGAAGTCCGCGGGCAGCCGGGGCACCACCCAGCGCCCCGGCGCCGCACCCTGCCCACGATACGGGCGGACCTGCCCCGGATGCGGGGCAGGCAACCGCACCGCAGCGACCCAAGGTCTCATCGATTTCAGCCTGGACGTCCGGCTGGGACCTGCCCACGGACACGCCCAAGGCACCTCCGGCACCGGCGGAGATGGCAGCACCCCGGCGCAGCCAGCGGCTGGCCTCCCAGGCACAGCAGTCCGCCCCACCTGACAGCCTGCAGGAATCACCACAGGACTGGGGTGTTTCGCTGGGCGCTGCGTCGCGCAACAGCGTGGCCGACCCCGGCTGGGGTGCCCCGGCCAACGCCCCCGACTGGGCGCAGCCGGCCCCCCCACCATCGAGCAACCCCGCACCGGCCGGATCCGCCACCGGCGCCCCGAACCCCGAGACCGGCCAGGAGGGTACCAGCCAGGAGGGGACCAGCCAAGCGGGGACCAGCCGGGCGGGGACCAGCCAAGCGGGGACCAGCCGGGCGGCCCCTGCCGAGACGTCCGGCGGAACCCCTGCCGCGCCGGAGCGGGCGGGGGCTGCGGATGCGTCGTCCGGGGTCGCGGCGTCGAACGTGGCCGCGCAGGCCCCGCACCGCACCGCCGGCGAAAAACTCAGCATGTACCAGCGGCTCTCCAACAGCCCTGAGGCACAGGCGGGACGCGCCCGGGTCCCTGACCGGGCCGCCGACGTTCCCTGCGTCGAGGACGTGCCGAGCCCGGACGACCTCACCATTGAGGAGTCGGGCGTGGTGGGCCAGGCCGCCGTCGAGCGTATCCTTGGCGGACAGCTGGTGGAGGAAAAGCCGCTCACCGGCGGCAGCTACTGACCGGCCGGCACTTCCACCCGACCGCCTCGCGAACCAAGTGACATGAACCAAGAGAAATGAGCGAATGTGTACGAGGGAGCAGTTCAGGAGCTCATCGATGAGCTGGGACGCCTGCCGGGCATCGGGCCCAAGTCCGCCCAGCGGCTGGCGTTCCACATCCTGGACGCCGACACCGAGGACATGCAGCGGCTGGTCCGTTCCATTATCACGGTGAAGGAACGGGTAAAATTTTGCACCATCTGTGGCAACGTCACCGAGTCCGAAACCTGCAACATCTGCCGCGATGAACGACGGGACCCCACTGTCATATGCGTCGTGGAGGAGTCCAAGGACGTGCTGGCGGTGGAACGCACCCGCGCCTTCAAGGGCCGCTACCACGTGTTGGGCGGCTCCATCAACCCCATCGCGGGCATTGGTCCGGACCAGTTGCGCATCCGCGAACTGCTGACCCGCCTCAACGACAGCCAGATTGCCGAAATCATCATCGCCACCGACCCCAACCTCGAGGGCGAGGCCACGGCCACTTACCTCTCGCGCATGCTCAAGACGATCGGCATCGCGGTGACCCGGCTGGCCTCGGGCCTGCCCGTGGGCGGCGACCTGGAGTATGCCGACGAGGTCACCCTGGGCCGGGCGTTTGAAGGCCGCCGGAACGCACTGACGTAAACAGCTGCCCCCCGTTGAGGTTGGAGATCATGACGCCTTGGAGCTGTCATGATCTCCAACCTCAACGGGGGGCTGCTGGGGCGCCGAAAGGCCTGCCAGCCGCTCCCGGGTCGGCGTTCCCGGGGTGGGCGCGTAGAGGACCAGGTGCAGCTCCGGCGCATCGGAGGGCACCAGCCGGTGCTGCTCAAAGACCAATTCGCCCACGCCCGGGTGCAGGAACACGCGCTGCCGCGAGGCAAAGCGCTCAACGCCGCGGTCGGCCCAGATCCTGGCGAACTCCGGGCTTTGTGCCTGGAGCCTGCCCACCAGCGAGATGTGCGCCGGCGACCCCAGCCGGGGCCCTGACTCCGCACGGAACTCGGCCACAAAGTGCCGGGACGTCTCCTCCCAGTCGGGGAGCATCCGGCGCAGCTGCGGGTCGGTGAAAATGAGCGACAGCAGGTTCCGCTCGAGTGGGGCCGTCGAGGCGATCCGTGAGTACAGCAGCGCATACGCACTGTTCCAGCCGGCGATGCCCCAGTCCGGGGCGACGGCAAACGCCGGAAAGTCCAGGGCGTCCAGGAGACCCTGCAGCTGCGGTGGAGCGGCCTCAATCACGGCGACGTCGGCGTCGGGCACTGCGGCGTGGCCGCCCATCGCCAGCAGGTAGGACTGCTCGGCGGCGGTCAGCCGGAGCACACGGGCCACCGATTCAAGCACCTGGCGGGAGGCGTTGATGTCCCGCCCCTGCTCCAGCCACGTGTACCAGGTGACGCTGACGGCGGCGAACGCGGCAACCTCCTCGCGGCGCAGTCCCAAGGTGCGGCTGCGGCCGATGGGCGGCAGACCCAACTCGGCGCGGACCAGGTTGCTGCGGCGGTCACGCAGGAACTGTCCCAGCTCCCGGCGTCGTTCCTCATTCACTGAACCAAATCTAGCACTGCCACTACTAGTAGCAGCACCGTCTTCCACAGCCCACGCCCAGCTGCTTCACTGGTCCCATGCCTCCATTACGTTCACGCACAGTCACCCACGGCCGCAACATGGTCGGCGCCCGCGCCCTGCTCCGCGCCGCCGGAGTCAAGGGCTCCGACTTCGGCAAACCGATCATCGCCGTCGCCAACAGCTTCACCGAGTTTGTTCCCGGCCACACGCACCTCCAGCCGGTGGGCCGGATCGTCTCGGACGCGATCATCGACGCCGGCGGCATACCCCGCGAATTCAACACCATCGCCGTGGACGACGGCATCGCCATGGGACATGGCGGCATGCTCTACTCGCTCCCGTCCCGGGACCTCATCGCCGATTCCGTCGAGTACATGGTCAACGCCCACTGCGCCGACGCCCTGATCTGCATCTCCAACTGCGACAAGATCACCCCGGGCATGATGATGGCCGCAATGCGCCTGAACATCCCCACCGTCTTTGTCAGCGGCGGCCCCATGGAAGGCGGCACGGCCGTGCTCGTGGACGGCACCGTGCGCAAGCGCCTGAACCTGATCTCCGCCATCGCCGATGCCGTCAACGACTCCGTCTCCGACGAGGACCTGCTGCGCATTGAGGAAACCTCCTGCCCCACCTGCGGATCCTGCTCCGGCATGTTCACGGCCAACTCCATGAACTGCCTGACCGAGGCCCTGGGCCTGTCCCTGCCCGGCAACGGCACCACCCTGGCCACCCACACGGCGCGCAAGGACCTTTACCAGGACGCCGGTCGCGCCATTGTGGCCATCACCCGGGCCCACTACTTCGACGACGACGACACCGTGCTCCCGCGCGCCATCGCCAACCGCGCCGCGTTTGAAAACGCCATGACCATGGACATCGCCATGGGCGGATCCTCCAACACGATCCTGCACCTGTTGGCTGCGGCCCAGGAAGCAGAACTGGACTTCACCCTGGCGGACATTGACGCCATTTCCCGCCGCACCCCCTGCCTGACCAAGGTGGCCCCGAACGGCGACTACCTGGTGGAGGACGTCCACCGTGCCGGCGGCATCCCGGCGATCCTGGGCGAACTGGACCGCGGCGGCCGGCTCAACCACGACGTCCGCTCCGTCCACAGCCCGGAGCTGCGTTCCTGGCTGGACAACTGGGACATCCGCGGCGGCAAGGCCACCGAACGTGCCATTGAACTGTTCCATGCCGCGCCCGGCTGCGTCCGCTCGGCCGAGGCGTTCTCCCAGTCCGAGCGCTGGGACACCCTGGACGTTGACGCCAAGGACGGCTGCATCCACTCCATCGCCAACGCCCACTCCGTGGAAGGCGGCCTGGCCGTGCTGCGTGGGAACATCTCCCTGGACGGCTGCGTGGTCAAGACCGCCGGCGTGGACGAATCGATCTTCACCTTCACCGGCCCGGCCGTGGTGTTCGAATCCCAGGACGCCGCCGTCGAGGCGATCCTGTCCAAACAGATCGTCCCGGGCGACGTCGTCGTCATCCGCTACGAGGGACCCCGCGGCGGTCCGGGCATGCAGGAAATGCTCTATCCGACGTCGTTCCTGAAGGGCCTGGGGCTGGGCGCCAAGTGTGCCCTGGTCACCGACGGCCGCTTCTCCGGCGGCACCTCGGGGCTCTCGATCGGGCACGTTTCACCGGAAGCCGCCGCCGGAGGTGCCATCGCCCTGGTGGAAAACGGGGACGCCATCTCCATCGACATCCCGTCCCGCTCCATCACCCTGGACGTGCCCGACGACGAACTCGACCGCCGCCGCGCCGTCCTGGAGCTGACGGGCGGCTACCAGCCGCGCGGCCGCGACAGGGTGGTCTCCCCCGCACTGCGCGCCTACGCCGCCTTTGCGCTGTCTGCGGACAAGGGGGCAGTGCGCCACGTGCCGGACAACGCGGTGCTGCTCTCTGCGGCTTCCGCTGCGGCGGTCTAAACACCTCCGAACGTACAGCAGGTGCGGATCCAGGGGGTTGGGATCCGCACCTGCTGTACCTTCGGGGCGGGACGGCCGGGCTGCGACGCTGAACAGCGGCTACGCGACCCGTTGGCCCTTGGGCAGTTTCCCGGCCGGCGTCCGCAGCGCCCGCCACCCGAGGGTGAGGATCCCGGCGGCCAGCACCAGCTGCAGGCCCAGCCCCAGCGGCCACAGCGGTGTCGTAGGGCCAAGATAGGACGGCGCGACCTTGCCTCCGGCACACTGATACGTTGCGTTGGGCCCTGCCTGTGCATAACGCGCGCCTTGGCTGATGGATTCAAACACGCCCGGGGAGTAGGGTTCCTGTGCGGACCTGGCCGGGTACGGGATGGCGTCAGCAACAACTATGTAGGGATTCATGCCCAGCAGCCAGGCCACCCGGTCCGTCCGGGCGGCCGGCTGCTCGGTGAGAGGGCCGTAGCAGGCATATTCGCTGTTCTGGTCCGTGATGTCCTGCGGCAGCCCAGGGGCCATGTCGGCGCCGGAACCGTCGGCGCCCACGTACATGTTCTTGTAGTACGCCTGATTGGCCCGCACCGTCCCTTCACTGACCATGGTGCCCAGCCCGAACGCAATCAATGTGCCCACCACCAGTGCGGCCACGACAAGGTACGTGACCACAATCGAGAACAGGGGCCGCCCGGCGAGCGCGGAGATGCCCACCCCGAGTGCGCAAGCGACACCCAGCTCCACGGCGAGCATTAGCAGCCCCACAAGAATGTGCCCGGCGCCGAGCCCGCCCTGCAGGAATCCGAACACGAGGAACGGCAGGCTGACCGCCAGAAATGCCAGGCCGGCAAGCCAGGAAGCCACGAATTTTCCCCACAGAATCTGCCCCGGCCGCAGCAGCGTCACCTGAAGGATGGCCAAGGTGCCGCCCGCCCGGTCGCCGTTGATGGCATTGGCGGACAGTGCCGGTGCCACCAGCAGCCCGAACAACAGCACGAACGCCAGCACGATCTCAAAGATCAGCGAACCGGGCGGGGCCGCTCCGACGGACCCAAAATCGCCTTCCCCCCGGTACTGGATGGACCAGCTCCACCACGTCAGCCACGTCACCACGCCAATGACCACAAACCAGATGGCCAGCATGATGTACCATCCGCGCGAGCGCAGCCGTTGCCGCAGTTCCATGGCCACCACTGCGCTGATGCCTTCCCAGTAGGCGCCCACGCCGCCGCTCCCCCGCCGGCCGGGTTCCGTCTTCGCCGGCGGTGCGCCGGCCCCTTCAGTCTGGATGCTCATCGCTGCTCCACTTCCAAGCCCATGTAGCTTTCTTCCAATGCGCCGGAGGCCGGGGCGAAGGCCGTGACAGCTATGCCGGCCCTGACCAGGTCGCCCAGCAGCCTGGCTGCCTCCGTGTCCGTCCCCACCACCACAGTCACGGCACCGCGCCGCCCGCTGCCCGCCTGAAATTGGATGCCGAGGTCCGTCAGGACCGCCGCCAGCGGTGCCGGGTCCAGCGCGGCAATGGCGTAGCGCCGGCCTTGGGCGGCCGCCTGTTCCACGCTTTGGGCCAGGACCGAACGGCCGGCATTGACGAACACTGCCCGGTCCGCGATTTCATCCAGTTCGGCCAGGACATGGGAGGAGACGACGACGGCCTTGCCGTCCGCCGCCAGCGCCCGCAGCATGTGGCGCAGTGCCACCCGGGAGCCGGGGTCAAGACCGGATGCGGGTTCATCCAGCAGCAGCACGTCGGGATCGTGGATCAGCGCCCTGGCGAGGCTGAGCCGCTGCTGCTGGCCGCGGGAGAGCACCCGGGCCGGCTGGTCGGCCAGGGCAGCCAGGTTCACCAGCTTTAAAAGCTCTGAGACACGGCCCGCGACGGCGCCCTTGGGGAGCCGGTAGAACCGTCCCATCAAAGTCAGGATTTCCCGTGCGGTCAGGGCTTCCCACACGCCCAGGGTGTCCGGCATCCAGCCTATCCTCGCCCGCGCCGCCGAGGGGTCCTTGGACGGGTCGATGCCCATGATGCTTACCGTGCCGCTGTCCGGTGCCAGCAGCGACGCAAGTATTAACAGCAGCGTCGTCTTGCCGGCACCGTTGGGCCCGATCAAGGCGGTGACCTCCCCCGCAGGTGCGTGCAGGTCCATGCCGGCGACAGCCTGGACTGCGCCAAAACTGCGCGAAATCCCCACTGCGCTAAGCCCATCAACTGGTTCCACAGCCTGTGTCACGATGCGTCCTCCCCAATCGGCCCCGTGCGGGGCCTTTGCCCCATCCTAGGGTGGGCCGCTCGCACACGGCACCATCCCGTCGTCGGACTTTCCGCAGTGGCGGCCAAATGGCTGCGGCCGGGTGTCCGTCATGTGGACGTCCCGATTCCGGATCGGCGGGGCGCGGGGGCTAAACTTTGCTGTAACTGCCCTCCGCGCCATATTTGCCGCACCGGCCGCGCGCGTGGCGCTGTTCGGGAGCGAACGGCAGCGAAAGTTTACTTTGTAGATGTTGCGTTAGGTTAGCCGATGAGTGTGCACCCATGAGCTTGATCGTCCAAAAGTACGGCGGATCGTCCGTCTCTGATGCCGCGGGCATCCTCCGCGTTGCCCGCCGGGTGGTGGAAACCCAGAACGACGGCCATGAGGTGGTGGTGGTGGTCTCCGCCATGGGCGACACCACCGACGAACTGCTGGACCTCGCCGGGGAGGTGTCCGAGCACCCGCCCGCCCGCGAACTGGACATGCTCATGACCGCCGGCGAACGCATTTCCATGGCGCTGCTGGCCATGGCCATCAGCGCCCACGGCGGGGTGGCCCAGTCCTTCACGGGCAGCCAGGCCGGCATGATCACCGACGGCATCCACGGCAAGGCCCGCATCATTGACGTGGACCCGCACCGCGTTCGCACGGCCCTGGACAAGGGCAAGGTGGCCATTGTGGCCGGCTTCCAAGGCATGAGCCGGACAACGCACGAGATCACCACGATGGGCCGCGGCGGCTCCGACACCACCGCCGTCGCCCTGGCCGCAGCCTTGAGCGCCGACGTCTGCGAAATCTACACCGACGTCGACGGCGTCTACACGGCCGATCCCCGCGTGGTCTCCAGCGCCCAGAAGATCAGCAAGATCTCCAGCGAGGAAATGCTGGAAATGGCCGCTTCCGGCGCCAAGATCCTGCACCTGCGCTGCGTGGAATACGCCAGACGCTTCGGGCTGCCCATCCATGTGCGGTCCTCCTTTAGCGACAATGAGGGAACGTGGGTGCTGCCCAGCCCCGATGACAAAATCAAATTCACAGAAGGAGTTGCCTTGGAGCAGCCAATCATCTCCGGCGTGGCGCACGACCGGTCCGAAGCCAAGGTCACCGTTGTTGGCGTGCCGGACATCCCCGGCAAGGCTGCCATGATCTTCGGCATCATTGCCGGCGCACACTCCAACATCGACATGATCGTGCAGAACATCTCCACGAAGGGCACGGGCAAGACGGACATCTCCTTCACGCTGCCCATGGTGGAAGGCCAGGACGCCTTGGACGCCCTGCGCGCCCAGCAGTCGGAAGTCGGCTTTGAGGACTTGATCTACGACGACAAGATCGGCAAGCTGTCGCTGATTGGCGCCGGCATGCGCTCCAACCCGGGCGTGTCCTACAGCTTCTTCCAGGCCCTGTCGGATGCCGGGGTGAACATTGACCTGATTTCCACCTCCGAGATCCGCATTTCCGTGGTCACCCGCGCCGACCTTCTCGATACGGCCGTCCGTGCCGTGCACAGGGCCTTCGGGCTCGACGGCGAGGACGAGGCCACGGTCTATGGCGGCACCGGCCGCTAGCGTCGCGCCACCAGACGCGAAAAGGGCGCCTGCCGCAACATCCGCAGCCGGCGCCGTTTTGGTCTCTTCCCCGGCTTACCCGGCCTGCCCTTCATCCTTTTCAAGGGCATAGTGGTGCCCGTCCGAATCGGTGTGCTCTTCGTAATGGGCCAGCTTCGCGTCGCTTTCATCCTCAATGGCATCGTGCCGATGCACCACGGGGGAATCCATGTCGCCTTGGTCCGCAGGGCCAAAAACCTTTTGGAACTTCTCCGTGGCGTGCATGAACTTGGTGACAAATTTGTCGTCTTTTGCCATCGTCAAGACCCCTTCTCCACGTCAGCTTCGATGTGATGCTTATCTCACCATCGTACGTGCATCGAGGGGAAAATGATAATGGGAATGCGCCCTCATCGGGGGTCCGCCGTTGTGGGAGGACGGCTATCTCAAGGACTTGTCGGTCGGGTCCCTGGGCACCAGGTAGGTGGTCCCGTCTGCCCGGGTTACGGTGGCCCACTGCTCAGTTGCGGCCTGCTGGCGGATCAGCAGGTCCTTGTTTTCCGCTGTCATCTCATGATCCAGGGGACTGCTGTGGGCCGGACCGAAGATCGTTCGCAGCCGGCCGGTGAAGCGCATAAACCGGTGGACCAGGCGTTCCTCTGACATGGGTGGGCGTCCTTCGCGGTGGGGGGCAACGGTGGTAGCCACAGTAGCGTGTCGGCCGGTGCACTGGCCATTCACCAAGCTGGCGGACAATTGACCGTATGGACCCCTCCTTGCATGTTGTGGAAAAGCCAGTCCGGGAACACGTGGACGAGACCACCTGGCTCGCCCGCGCGACAGCCCACCAAGAGCGCGTGGACCGCTATGCCCGTCCGTACCTGGCCCGCCGGTCCGGCGGCCAAAAGCACCCCGTGGAGGACTTCCTCTTCACCTATTACACGCAAAAGCCCGGCCAGCTGCGCCGCTGGCATCCCGGGCCGGGCGTGGTTTTGCATGGCGACGGGGCCGCGGAGCGCCTGGGGTGGAAGTTCTACCGCCCTGCCGCGGGCGCCGGCGTCGTGCTTGACGCCCAGGCATTCCTGGCACAGCGCCGGGAGGCTGTGGACTTTGCGCGCATCATCCTGGGCCGCACGGCCGCACGGCCGGCGCAATTTGGCTGCTTTGGGCTGCACGAATGGGCCATGGTGTACCGCCAGGACGCGAACCAGGTCCGTCATGAATACCTGGACCTGCGCCTTGGTTCAGGTGGCACGGATGCGGTGGTGGAGGAGAACAGGATCCGCTGCACGCACTTTGACGCCTACCGTTTCTATACGCCGCAGGCGTCCGGGCTCAATGAGCTCACGCCCACGCGGGAGAACCAGCGCGATCTTGAACAGCCCGGCTGCCTGCACGCGAACATGGACCTGTACAAGTGGGCGTACAAACTCGCGCCCGCCCTGCCCAGCGAGCTGGTCATGGACTGCTTTGAGCTGTCGTGGCGGATCCGCGCCATGGACATGCGGGCCTCGCCCTACGACCTCACCGGGTGGGGGTATCCGCCCATTCCCATCGAAACGGCCGCCGGCAAGGCGGACTACGTTGCCCGCCAGCGGGCGTTCAGCGCCGAGGCCGCCGTGCTGCGGGGGCGGCTGCGGGCGGCACTGGACGTGCTTGACGCGGAGGGGTCCGCGGGCGCCGGGCCCGTTGAGGCCTAAGCACGACGCCGGAACTCCCCACCCCAACGCTCCTTCACCTTTGGGTGGGTTTCCCCCAACGCTCCTTCACCAGCCGAGGGAGCGTTGCGGTTTTTCCGGCCAAAGGTGAAGGAGCGTCCGGGTTATTCATGCCAAAGGTGAAGGAGCGTTGGGTGGCGGGGTGGCGGGTCGCGGGGAAACAGGAGCCCGCCGGTCCGCCCCGGCCGCTACGGGGTGACGTGGAAGGCCCCGAAGGAGACCTGCACACCGTCCCTGTCCAGCAGCACCAGCATGTCCTTGCCGTTCTTGGTGCCCTGGGGGACGGTGAAGGTGATGGTCCCGTTCCCGTCCGCCAGGAACCAGCCGAACCTCTGCCCGTGCTGGTTCAGGTAGATGTAGCCCCACCGGTTTGCCGGGGCGCCGTGCACAGTGACGGTGTCGCCGACGCTGTACTTGCCCTTGTCCAACCCGAGGTCGACGGGCGGCTGGCCCTTAAGGTGCGCACGGTCCACCGGCGGCGTGCTGGTGGGCTTCGCCGGCAGCAGCGGAAGGGGCAGTGCCGCCACTGCCAGATCGGCGTTGGCGGGCTTCGCGCCGTTGTGTCCGCCGGCCGCAATGGAGGAACCGCGAATTTCGCCAGCAGCCAGTTCCGCCGATGTCACGTCCCGCGTGGCGGTGAAGACCACCGATGCACCCGGTGCCAGGGCGGACTGGGCGGAGCCGACGCCTGCTGCTGCGACATCAGTGAGCGGCACGTTGCCGGTGTTGGTCACGGTGGCGGTGGTGGTGACGGTGTCACCGGCGTCGGCGAAACCACTGCCGTCGACGTCGTTCCACACCACCGATGCCGTGCCGGCCAGCGCCGGGTTGCGCACCATCAGGTCGACTTCGTCGCCGGTGACGGTGTAGTTGGCCGCGGCGGCACCGGTGCCGGTGACCTGCCAGCTGGTCACCGGCACGAAGAAGCCCTGCTGGGCCTCGTCCGCGGTGACCACATGCTTGGGCGTGGTGCAGTCGTAGCTGCCCCATACGGCCAGGGTCATGTAGCGGCAGTTGCCGGCGCCGTCGGCCGGGACGAACGGCTTGAAGCTGCCGGACTGCGGCACCACGGATTCGGTGATGTTGCCCAGGCTGGTGACGGTGAACTTGTACGGCACCGGGCTGCCGGCAGGGTAAGGTGCGGTGGCCAGGTCGCGTCCGGCGTCGTTGCGCTGGCCGAGGATGTCCGCGCCAACGATCGTGGTGCCCGCCCCGCCGGTGATGGTGACGGTGGCCGGTGCCGAGACGGTGCGGTCACCGGTCACAACGCGTGCGGTGATGCCTGCGGTCCCGGCCTTGGCGTAGGCAGGGATCGTGACGGGGACCGAAACCGTGGCGGATCCGCCCGCGGGAATGCTGGGCACAGCAGTGGAGCCGAACGTCCAGCCGGGCAGGGCGCCAAACGTCGCTGTGGCCCCGTCCAGTGTGGTGGCGCCGTTGTTGCTGACGGTCAGTCCGGCGTTGACGGTGGCGCCGTTGTCGCCCGTGATGGGCTGGGCGCTGACGCCGGCGCCACAGTAGACGTCCAGCCATGCGGCGTTGAACTTGCCGAACGTCATGGTGTTGTTGTCGCCTTCGTAGAAGACGCCGAAGGTGCCGTCGCTCAGCGCGGTCACCGTGGAGTAGCTCATGGCTCCGGCCTTGAACTGCTTGCCCGCACTCCAGGTGGCGCCGTCGTCACAAGAGTAGCGGACGGTGCCGTTGGAGCGGGAGGAGGTGCTGTTGGCGTTGGAGAACAGCAGGATTCTGGCCTGCGCGCTGCCTTCGGCAGCCTCCGGGTACATCCGGGTGATGGAGGCGTTGTTTACGGGGTCGGCCAGTGCCGTGTTGACGGTCACGGGCCCGTAGCTGGCGCCGCCGTTGGTGGAGATGGCCACCTTGCGCCCGCCACCGCCGCCGCTGCTGGCACGGGAATTGAGCATGACGTTGCCGTTGGAGAGCTCCACGGTCTTGTTTTCGTCCATGCCGGTGCCGGTGAAGGCGCCGCGCTGCCACGTCATGCCGTGGTCGTCGGAGAAGACGCTGTAGGCCTGGTATTGCGTGGAACCGTCCCCCTGGCGTACCACGCCGGTGAACTGTTGGATGAGGCGGCCCTTGTGCGGGCCGTACTTGAGCTGGATGCCCTCGCCGGAGGCGGCGAACACGCCCTTCACCCCGCCCACCCCGGCCACGGAACCCACCGTGGTGCCGGCCGGCTTGGCGACGTTGGTGACCAGCGGCCCGGCGAAGCCGGAGTACTCGGATCCGGCGGGGTAGCCGGCGGGCACGGGCAGGGCCGGCTGGTTGGCCGGGTCCGTGGACCAGCTCAGGCCGCCGTCGGTGGAGACGGAGACCTCGACGCTGATGACCTGGCGGTCGGCGTCGTCGGTGCCCCAGGAACTGCCGCCGAAACCCTGGTCCTTGGAGTAGACATGGAAGTTGAAGACCGTGCCGGTTTCCTGGTCCACCACATAACTGGGGTCGCTGAAGCCGTAGCGCAGGGCGGCGCCGCCGGGTACCTGGCCGCGCGCAATATATGTCGGGGCGCCCCACGTGACACCGCCGTCGGTGCTGCGGCGCTGGAGGATCGAGTTCGGGGACGGGGCGTCGGCGCCGTCGGGCCGGCCGTCGTAGGCGGCCAGCACCACGCCGTTGCCCAGATTTGCCAGCGCCGGGATGCGGTAGTACTTTCCCAGCACCGGATCAATGCCGTTGTCGCCGTTGCTGGCGAGCACCTGTTCGGCATAACTTGGTGCCGGTGCCGGTTCGGCGGCGGGTTCGGCAGCCAGGGCCGGCAGCCCCAGGGTGGCGAGCAGGCCGGCGCCCACAACGCCGGCCAGGGCGGCCCGCGTTCCGTGCTTCCAGCGGCGCCTCGTGTCGGTGGACTTCATGAGGTCCTTTCGCGCGGCCCCCGGGGGCCGCAGTTCGTGATTGTGGCCCACCCCGCCCGGCGTCCGGCTTCTGTGCCGTGCGCGGCGGGTTGATCCTGGGAGGTGGGATGTCACACCACCCTACTATGCCGTGCGTCACAGCGGAAGACGGCGCGGGCCTGTGACGCAACCGCGTCGATGCGTTGGTTTACGGGAGGCGGCAAACACTCGGTAGAATGGACGGGCAAGCTCGCGGAGCGCCCCATCACCCGGTTTCAGGCCCCAGGCCCGTCCCCCCAACGGCGTAAGACGGCAATCCGTGGCCACTTTCGTTTAACTCAGGAGTCCCCGGATGCCCCGGATCGTTGTCGATGTCATGCTCAAGCCCGAGATCCTTGACCCGCAGGGGAAGGCCATCGTCGGCGCTCTTCCCCGCCTGGGTTTCACCGCGTTCTCCGCCGTCCGCCAGGGCAAGCGCTTCGAACTCACCGTTGACGGCGAGGTGACCGAGGAGATCCTGGCCCAGGCCCGCGAGGCCGCCGCCACCATGCTCTCCAATCCCGTGATTGAAGATGTCGTCAACATCGAAGTGGTGGCGGACCGGCCATGACGCAAACACCCCTGATTGGCGGCGCCCCCTCGGCGCCCGTTGATTCCCGCCTTGCTGGGGCCCGCATCGGCGTGGTCACGTTCCCCGGCACCCTGGACGACCGCGACGCCGCCCGTGCGGTGCGCGTCTCCGGCGCCACCACCGTTGAGCTCTGGCACGGCGACTCCAGCCTTGGCGACGTGGACGCCGTCATCATTCCCGGCGGGTTCTCCTACGGCGACTACCTGCGCGCCGGCGCCATCTCCCGCTTCGCCCCGCTCATGGGCAAGATCGTGGACGCTGCGAACTCGAGCGCGTTGCTGCCGGTTTTGGGCATCTGCAACGGCTTCCAGATCCTGACCGAGGCGCACCTGTTGCCGGGCTCCATGATCAAGAACGACCACCTGAAATTCCTGTGCCGTGACCAGGTGCTGCGCGTGGAGAACAACACCACCGCATGGACCAACGCCTACGCCGCCGGGCAGGAGATCACCGTGCCGCTGAAGAACCAGGACGGCCAGTACATCGCCGACGAGAAAACCCTGGACGCACTGGAGGCCGAGGGCCGCGTGGCCTTCCGTTACGTTGGCATGAACCCGAACGGTTCCCGCCGCGACATCGCCGGCATTTCCAACGCCGCCGGCAACGTGGTGGGCCTCATGCCCCACCCCGAGCACGCAGTGGAGCACGGTTACGGCCCCGGCCACACCGGAACCGACGGGCTCGGTTTCTTCACCTCTGTCCTGAACGCTCTTGTGGGAGGCAAATAAATGTCCGGAACTTCGACAGAATCCGCCAAGAAGTTCAACATCGACACCGTCGAAAACGCCGCGGCCACCCCCGGCGTGGAACTGCCCTGGGCCGAACTGGGCCTGAAGCAAAACGAGTTCGACGACGTCGTGAAGGTCCTGGGCCGGCGCCCCACCGGCGCTGAACTGGCCATGTACTCGGTGATGTGGAGCGAGCACTGCTCCTACAAGTCCTCCAAGAACCACCTGCGCCAGTTCGGCGAGAAGGTGACGGAGGAGATGAAGAAGGACATGCTGGTGGGCATCGGCGAAAACGCCGGTGTCACCAACCTGGGGGACGGCTGGGCCGTGACCTTCAAGATCGAATCCCACAACTCGCCCTCGTTCGTGGAGCCCTACCAGGGCGCCGCAACCGGCATCGGCGGCATTGTCCGCGACATCATCTCCATGGGTGCCCGCCCCGTGGCCGTCATGGATCCGCTGCGCTTCGGCGCGATCGACCACCCGGACACGGCCCGCGTGATGCACGGCGCGGTGGCCGGGATCGGCGGCTACGGCAACTCGCTGGGCCTGCCGAACATTGGCGGGGAAATGGTGTTCGATCCGATCTACCAGGGCAATCCGCTGGTGAACGCGCTGGCCGTGGGCGTCATGCGCCACGAGGACATCCGCCTGGCCAACGCCTCCGGCAAGGGCAACAAGGTGGTCCTGTTCGGTGCCCGCACCGGCGGCGACGGCATTGGCGGCGCTTCGGTGCTGGCATCGGAGTCCTTTGATTCCACCAAGCCTTCCAAGCGCCCCGCCGTCCAGGTGGGCGACCCGTTCGCCGAGAAGGTGCTCATCGAGTGCTGCCTGGAACTGTTCAAGGGCTCCCTCGTGGAGGGCATCCAGGACCTGGGCGCCGCGGGCATCTCCTGCGCTACCTCCGAGCTGGCCTCCAACGGCGACGGCGGCATGGAAGTTGAGCTGACGAACGTGCTGCTGCGCGACCCGACCCTGACGCCGGGCGAGATCCTGATGTCCGAGTCGCAGGAACGCATGATGGCCGTCGTCTCCCCGGAGAACATGGCCGCGTTTGAGGCCGTCATGGACAAGTGGGCCGTGGAGTACTCCTGGCTCGGCGAGGTCACCGACACCGGCCGCCTGGTCATCAAGTGGGAGGGCGTCGTCATTGTCGACGTCGACCCGCGCACCGTGGCCCACGACGGCCCGGTCTACGACCGTCCGTACGCCCGCCCCGAATGGCAGGACGCGCTGCAGGCGGACACGTTCACCGGCTCCGTGCAGGACGCCGGGCGCCCCTCCACCCCGGAGGAGCTCAAGGCCGCCGTGCTCGAGCTCATCGCCTCCCCCAACATGTGCTCGAAGGACTGGATCACCAACCAGTACGACCGCTACGTGGGCGGCAACACGGCCATGGCGTTCCCCGACGACGCCGGCGTAATCCGGGTGGATGAGGAAACCGGCCTGGGCGTGGCCCTGGCGACGGACGCCAACGGCCGCTACACCTTCCTGGACCCGTACCACGGCGCCCAGCTGGCGCTGGCCGAGGCCTACCGCAACGTCGCCACCTCCGGCGCCATCCCCATGGCCGTCTCCGACTGCCTGAACTTCGGTTCCCCCGAGGACCCGAACGTTATGTGGCAGCTGGCCGAGTCCATCCGCGGCCTGTCCGACGCGTGCATGGAACTGGGCATCCCGGTCACCGGCGGCAACGTCTCACTGTACAACCAGACTGGCACCCTGCCCATCCACCCCACCCCCGTGGTGGCCGTGCTGGGCAGGTTCGACGACGTGGCCCGCCGCACCCCGTCGGGTTGGGCCGAGGACGGGCAGGCCATCTACCTGCTCGGCACCACGGCCGCCGAAATGGACGGTTCCGAATGGGCGAACCTGCGCGGGCACCTGGGCGGGAAGGCACCGAAGGTCGACCTGGCGCGTGAGCGCGAATTGGGGCAGATCCTCATCAACGCCTCCCGCGACGGCATGGTCGACGCCGCGCACGACCTGTCCGAAGGCGGCCTGGCAGCGGCCCTGGTGGAGTCGGCACTGCGCTTTAACACCGGCGCGCGCGTGGCCCTGGACGAGGTTGCCGCACGCGATGGCGTGGACATTTTCACGTTGTTGTTCTCCGAGACCCAGGGCAGGGCCATCGTCTCCGTCCCGCGCAGCGAAGAAGTCCGCTTCAACGACATGTGCACGGCGCGGCGCTTTCCCGTGTCCCGGATCGGGGTAGTGGATGCCGCAGGCGCCGCCGTGGACATTCAGGGCCAGTTCAGCGCCCCGCTGGACGAACTCCGCGAAGCCCACGAAGGGACCCTGCCCCGGCACTTCGGCTAGAAGCCGCCCGCGATGCTCCGGGCGGCTCGCAGGTAGGACCTGGTGACGCTGCGCTGGGCCAGCTTCGTCACCGGCGAGCCGAGCCGGAACAGCAGGCCCGCGGGCCTGCTGAAGGCCAGCAGGCGGAAGAGGACGCCGCCGTCGGGCATCCTCATGGCCACGAACGCCTCCTCCCCCAGCGCAGGGTGCCCCGGCAGGGTGCCGTAGCCGAAGCCGGCCAACCCCACCTCCGCCCCGTCCGGGCGCAGTGTGACCGTCGGCTCGAGCGCCCAGACCACCTGGCAGGGGGCGGGCAGGCGCAGTTCGCCGACGCCAAAACCGCTCACCACACGCGCCCCGACCACGGCCCGCGGGGGCGCCGAGACCCGCAGGCCGGCGCGGCGCTGAATCTGCCACGTCATGATGCCCCCGGCCAGCGCGGTGAAGACGGCATCGCCGGAACCGACCCGGACGTGCCGGTCCACGTGGTCAAAGCCGTCCGGCCACCGCCCCTCCCCCGGGGGGAGCTCCGCGTTGAGGCGGGTCCTGCCCAGCTGCGGATAGTCCAAACGGCAATGGTCATTCTTTGGCAACACGGGCGCTCCAGTCCAAGGCTGTTTGTTGTTTTTTGGTCAGTCCGGCCACCACCAGGTCGTAGGAATCCTCCAGCATGTCCAACACCATGCCTGGGGCCAGGACCGCGCAGTCCACCGTGTTCCAATGCCGCTTGTTAAGGTGGTAGCCCGGGATGATGCCGGGGTGGGCGGCGCGCAGCTGGGCCGCCAGCAGGGGTTCGCACTTGAGGGAAATCGACAGCGTGGGCCGGCTGAGGTCCCCGAGGGCGAAGACCTTTCCGGCCGGGGCGTCCGTGCCCCTGCCGGGCACCCTGACCTTGAAGACGGACGTTTCCGGGCCGAAGGGAAAGTCTTCGTAGGCGCCGGGGAAGGCCAGTGCCGCAGCCCGGAACCTGTCCTCGTCCAGCATCATTGTCCCTGCGTCCCGGGGCCGGACTTTTTGACCGCATAGACCAGCTGGGCAAACTGTCCGTGCCGGGCGGCACTGTGCAGATCCAGGCGGTCCGGGCCAATGGTGCGCGGGAGCAGGGGCGCGCCGCCGTCCAGCACTGCGGGGGCCAGGGTGAGGACCAGTTCGTCCAGCGCGTCGATGTCCAGGAACTGGCCGGCCAGGTCGCCGCCGCCCACCACCCACACGTCCTGCCCGCCGGCCGCCGCCACGATCCCCGGCAGCGCGTCTGCGACCGGGCCCGAAACAAAGCGGACGTCGGCGCCGTCAGGCACGGGAAGGTCACGGGAGGTGAAGACGTAGGTGGGCCGGTCCCCGTAGAACTGTTGCCACTTGGCCGGGTTCTCCAGCAGCCGTTCTTCCCGCAGCACCCATTCATAGGTGGTGGAGCCCTCCACGAAGGCACCCATGCCGGCCATGAAGGCGGCAATGTCCGGTGCCCCGGCGTCGTCCACGGCAAACAGCCAGGCCAGCGAGTTGCCGGCGTCGGCCAAATAGCCGTTCAGTGTGCTGGCCGTGTAGTAAACAATCCGGGTCATGGGTCCACGCTACCGCCAACGGGGCTTGGCATCACCTGATGCAGAGTTCGCCCAGCGGGGTCAGGCGCATGGCCAGCAGTCCGTCGTACCGGCTCAGGAAGGGGAGCAAGTCCCCGCCCCAGCGGTCGGAAAAGTCGCTTCGCGCACCCACGGGCGAGGTGTAGCGCACGTCAATCAGTCCCAGCGTTGCGGCGTACTCAAAGAACAGGGCCAGTACGTACCGGCCCTGGAGCACTTCCCAGTCGTGCTGCCCGTCGTAGCCAAAGGAGCCGTACTGCGGATCCTCAATGTACAGCTTCCACAGCCGGGAGGCGCTGCGGTGCACTGCGGGGTCGATGCCGTTGTGCTGCATCCGGGCAAAAAGGTCCTCCGTGTCCGTCCACCCGTCGGTCCGCAGCAGCCCCAGGCCTTCGGCCGCCATGATGCGGCGCGGTTTCAGGGCGCTGAGCACATTGCTGGCCCGCTGGCCCTTGATGGGTTCAACCCGGCTGAACTCATCAATGATCCCAGCCTTCAGCCACCGCTCCCACAGCAGTTTCAACGTCATCGCCGGGTCCTTGCGCAGCGCGGCCGCGCCCCTCGGGGTCAGCTGCATGCGCGGCCCGTCGGCCAGCCCGCCAGCTTGGATGAGCAGCGGCCACGCGAAACAGGCAATGGCCTCATCCGCGTAAAAGTCGCCGCCGGGCAGGGTTGCGGCCAGCAGCTTCACGGTGGCGGCCGTAGGCTTCCGCGTCGCGGCACTGACCCGCAGCTTGCCGGCCTCCGCCAGCGCCAGCACCTCGGGAAGCTGCGCCAGGGCCCGCTGTTCGGTGTGGACCTCTCTCAGGTCCGCCTCGGGAACGGATTCTTCCATGCCGCCGTGCTCCTACTCTTTTTGTTTTTTCTCCACATCCGCCATGGACTTCCCGTCCGGGGTCCCACTGCCGTCTACCCATGCTATTTGACGCCGAGGTAGTCCTCCAGCAGCACGACCTTCAACCCTGCGGCCTTTTGTGCCTTCGTGAACGCCGCCAGGTCGGCGGGGAATTCGGGCCGGAAGTGCATCAGCACAATGTCGCCGGGACGCAGCGTGTCGCCCACCTGGTACTGCATGGACTCCGCGTTGGCCTTCGCCTCCCAGTCCACGATGGCCTTCATGCCGCATTCGGCCGCGGCTTGGCGCACGGCCATGGTGTAGGGGCCGCCCGGCGGGCGGAAGAAGACCGGGCGGCGCCCGAAGTACTTTTGCTCGTAGTCGGCCATGCCGCAGATCTCGGCCTTGACCTGGTCGTACGGGAGGTTGATGAAACCCAAATTGTGGGTCATGGTGTGGTCCTCGATGAGGTGCCCGGCATCGAGGTAGGCCCGGTAAAAGTCCGAGTGTCCGGCGATGAAGGTGTGGGCCAGGAACAGGGAGGCCTTGATGCCGTTCTTCTCCAGCAGCGCCAGGTCCGATTCCCGTTTCACTGCTCCGTCGTCAATGGTCAGGAACACCACTTTTTGCTCGGTGGGAATCCTGGTGAGGACCGGAACCATGCCGTTTTCGATGGGCGGCAGTACGTAGTCCGGCACCAGCCCGCCCAGCGTGCTGTGGCGGCCGGTCTTGGGGTCCACAGCCGGCGCCGAGGGGGCGGACGCAGGAGCCGTCGACGGCGCGGCGGACGTTGCGCGGCCGGCTGCCGCCGTCGCCCCGGAAGCCCCGGTCGCTGAGGACGTAAGGGCAGAACGGTCGGTGCCGGTCGGTGCCGGGCCCGCGCCGAGGAAGCGCAGCGCCCCGAAGGCCAGGGCTGCCAGCACCACCACGACGGCGGCGAGGGCTATCCACCGGGCGGGGGTGGCGGGGGTGGCGGGGTGAAAATGGCGGGGCATGGCGGTCTTTCGTTGCTGCTACAACCCCAGGGCTGCGGCCTCGATCTTGGGACAGGCGTCCATGACAACATCCAGCCCGGCGGCCGCTGCCCGTTGGGCCGCCGCCTCGTCAATGACGCCCAATTGCAGCCAGACGGATGTGGCACCGGCCGCAATGGCCTGGTCCACCACCGATCCTACCTTTGCGGAGTTCACAAAGCAGTCAACGACATCTATGTTTCCCGGGATCTCGGCCAAGCTCCTGTACCCCTTGGCGCCGTGGACGTCGTCCCCCTTCAGGCTTACCGGGATGATTTCCTGGCCCAGGTGCTGCTGCAGAAAAAGGGACACCCCAACGGCGGCGCGGAGCGGGTTGCCTGAGAGCCCCACCACGGCCCAGCGGGCCGGTGTGGTCAGCAGGCGGCGGATGAGTGCGGGATCGTTGACATGTGCCATGGTCTGAGTTTACGTCCCATGGCGGCGACGCTAGGCGACGCTGAATGACTCGTCCGCGCCGGGACGGTCGTTGTCGCCGGTGTCGGTTTCGGGCTCGTCTTCTTCCTCGTCCTCGAGGTCGTCAAGGTCCACGTAGTCCTCGCTGGTCAGCTCCTCGGTGTAAAGAGACCAGAACTCGTTGGGGCCGGCGGCCTCAGGGTCTATGGCCTTCAGCTGCGATTCGAAGGACTTCCTGACTTCGGAGAACTCCTCGTCGTCTTCGGGACCGGGCGCATCACGGTCAATGGAACCCCACGCGGAGACAATTTTTACGAAGCTGTCGAGGCTGGAGGCGATGAGGGATTCATCGTCCTCGCAGACAAACAACACGGCGCCCTTCTTCCTATCGACCACCACAAACTGGAAGTCGCCGTCGTTGCACACCACGGCGCGCCCGGCCGGGTCGTCGTCGAAGGGCGGCTTTAGCCAGGCGCCGTCCATCGGCATGTCCTCCAAGGCCGACGGGTGCATCGGCTCCAGTGCTGCCCAGATTTTTGAATCATTCATGGCTTCCTCCTGCCCATAATCCTGACACTAACCACAGGAGCCGGTGCCGTCAATGATGTGTTTCTACCCGGCGGGGACCACTGCGGAGTTGCCCTCAAAGCGCCGGTTGCGCAGCACCGGCAGGAATTCGCGCACTTCCTCGATGCGTTTGTGGGTGACGTCGGCCGTGGCCACGCCCTCCGCTTCGTCCGCCAGGAAGTCCTGCGGTATCCCCATCGGGTCCAACACGGCCGAATGGCCTATGCAGTGGTCGCTGGAGCTGCCCGCCGCCGCAATCCAGACGGTGTTTTCAATGGCGCGCGCCTTCAGAAGCGTCTCCCAGTGCTCCACCTTGTGATCGCCCTTGAACCAGGCGGCGGCCACGCAGAGCAGATCCGCGCCGGCCAGTGCCAGCGCGCGGGCCTGCTCGGGAAAACGGATGTCGTAGCAGGTCATGATGCCCACCTGAAAGCCGCCAAGTTCAACCATGGTCACCCCGTTGTCGCCGGGCTTGATCCTGCGGGATTCCTGGTAGGAAAACGCGTCGTACAGGTGGAGCTTGCGGTAGGTGCCCAAGATGGCACCGTCCTCGTCCACGGCCACCAGGGTGTTGTAGGGCCGTGCCTCTCCGCTGGATTCGTAGCCGCCGGCAATGACGGCGATGCCGACATCGGCGGCAATGTGGGAAATGCCTTGGACGAAAGTGGTCCATTGCGCGTCCACGGCATCGGCAAAGTCGCCGGCAACCCGGCCCACGGAAAACATGGATTCCTCGGGGAAGACGATCAGCCGCCCGCCGTCCGCCCGGGCGTCCGTGGCCAGCCGCCGCATGACGGCGAGGTTGCCGGCAACCTCGCCGCCCGGGTTGAACTGTCCAACACTGACCTTCATGGCAACTCCCTCACACCGTGGGTTTATCTGCTTCCAGCGTAGTCGCTTTCCCCTGGCCCAAAGGCAGGACCGGAGCGGAATTTGCGCCGTGCTCCTGCCCCTGCCGTCCCTTGCTGCCGGTGCCCGCGCGCCAGTGGCCCGGGAAACCGTGGTGGCGATTTATTCGGCGGCGGTGGGGATGAGGTCGTGCCGGACGATGGTCTGGTCGCGGTCCGGGCCGACGCCAATGGCGGAGATCCGGGTGCCGGACATGGCCTCCAGTGCCAGCACATAATCGCGGGCGTTCCCGGGCAGGTCCTCCAGGCATCGGGCGCCGGTGATGTCCTCGGTCCAGCCGTCGAAGTACTCGAAGATCGGCTTGGCATGGTGGAAGTCGGTCTGTGTCATCGGCATTTCATCGAAGCGCACCCCGTCAACGTCGTAGGCCACGCACACCGGAATCTTCTCGATGCCGGTCAGCACGTCCAGCTTCGTCACGAAGTAGTCCGTGAAGCCGTTGACGCGCGAGGCGTGGCGGGCCAGGACGGCGTCGTACCAGCCGCAGCGGCGCGGGCGGCCGGTGTTGACGCCGAACTCCCCGCCGGTCTTTTGCAGGTACACGCCCATCTCGTCGAAGAGTTCGGTCGGGAACGGGCCGGCGCCGACCCGGGTGGTGTACGCCTTGATGATGCCCACGGCGCGGGTGATGCGGGTGGGGCCGACGCCGGAGCCTACGCACGCCCCGCCCGCCGTCGGGTTGGAGGATGTCACGAACGGGTAGGTGCCGTGGTCTACGTCCAGGAATGTGGCCTGGCCGCCCTCCATGAGCACCACCTCGCCCCGGTCCAGTGCTTCGTTTAGCACAAAGGTTGCGTCAATGACCATGGGGCGCAGGCGGTCGGAGAAGCCCATGAAGTAATCCACGATCTCGTCCACCTCGACGGCGCGGCGATTGTACACCTTCACCAGCAGCTCGTTCTTCTGCTTTAGCGAACCCTCCACCTTTTGGCGCAGGATCGACTCGTCAAACACGTCCTGGACGCGGATGCCCAGGCGGGCCACCTTGTCCATGTAGGCCGGACCGATCCCACGGCCCGTGGTGCCGATGGCGCGCTTGCCCAGGAACCGTTCGGTCACCTTGTCCAGGACCTGGTGGTACGGGGCCACGAGGTGGGCGTTGGCGGAGATCCGCAGCTTGGAGGTGTCGGCGCCGCGCGCCTGCAGTCCCTCTATTTCCTCGAACAGGGCCTCCAGGTTCACCACGCAGCCGTTGCCGATGACGGGTGTGGCGTTGGGGCTCAAAATGCCGGCGGGAAGGAGCTTGAGCTCGTACTTCTCACCGCCCACTACCACGGTGTGCCCGGCATTGTTGCCGCCGTTGGGCTTCACCACGTAGTCGACCAGGCTGCCCAAAAGATCAGTGGCCTTGCCCTTGCCTTCGTCGCCCCACTGGGCTCCGACGATCACGATTGCTGGCATGGGTTTCTCCCCTTGCTCATAAGTTGAGCCGGGCGCTGCAGGATTCGGCGGTTGTTCCGCCGCACACCGTCCGGACACGAAAAGGCCCCTTGCAAACCACCGGCCGTCGTCAGCGCACATTTCTGTGACGCAGTCCACGGGCAAGCGGTCAAGGGGGTCTTGCGCACCAAGTTTACCGTAACTGGCACGGCGGGCGCACATTGGGCGCCGGGGGCACGACGCCGGAGACGCTCCGGGCAACAGGAAAATATATTGTCCACAGGACACTAAAGGCGTATACTGTCGTTAGGACAACATATATCGAGACGGCCCGGTTCCCGGGCGGACAAGGATGATCATGCTCTTTGAGAACAAGGTGGCACTGGTGACAGCGGCAGGCGCCGGAATTGGCGAGGCCATTGCCTTGCGGCTGGCGGCCGAGGGCGCCGCAGTGGTCGTCTCCGACGTCGACGACGCGGCAGGACAGGGCGTGGTTGAGGCCATCACCGCAGCCGGCGGCAGGGCCGCCTACCTGCACGCCAATGTCGCCGACGCCAACGACGTTGCCGCCCTGGTCGCCTTTGCCGTGGACACCTTCGGCGGCCTGGACCTGGCCGCCAACAACGCCGGGATCGGAGCCATGCCCAAACCGGTACAGGACGTGACCGACGCCGAATGGGACCGTGTCATGAACGTCAACCTGCGCGGGACATTCACCGCCATGAAGGCCGAAGTGGCCCACTTCCTCGCCCATGGCGGCGGTGCCATCGTCAACACGGCCTCGCTGGCCGGCATCTCCTCCACACCCATGCTCACCCCCTACGGCGCCTCGAAGCACGGCGTGGTGAGCCTGACCCGCAGCGTTGCCATGGAGAACGCCACCAACGGCATCCGCATCAACGCCGTGGCCCCCGGGGCCATCGAAACCGCGTCGCTGGCTTCGCTGCCGGAGGAGGCCCGGGCAGGCTATGCCGCCGACGTCCCCATGGGGCGGCTGGGCCAGCCACGTGAAATCGCCAACGCCGTGGCCTGGCTGCTTTCCGAGGAAGCCAGCTTTGTCACCGGTGTTGTGCTTCCCGTCGACGGCGGAACGGTCCATGCCTGAGCAGGCCAAAAGCGGCGCTCCGGCACTGCGGCCATCCGGCGTCGTCCCGGCTGGACGGAAAGCCGGCGGCGCCACCCTCCTGACTTCGCTGACCCGGATCCTGGCCGAGTGGACGGCACCGGATTTCCTCACGGCAGTGGCGGCGCGCGAAGGCGTGGACCTGGACCCGGGCGCCATCACCATGGTCACCATCCTGGCCAAGGACGGGCCGCAGCGGCCCTCCCGACTGGCGGCAAACATGGTGACCGGCGCCTCCAACGTCAGCAAGATCCTCGCCCGCCTGACCGCGGCCGGCCTGGCCCAACGGGTTCCCGACCCCACCGACGCCAGGGCCCAGCTGGCGGAACTGACGGGGCCGGGGCAGCGCGTGGCCGAGGCGTTCGTCCGAGCCGGCAGCGCATTGGTGGACGAACTGCTGATGGGCTGGACGGACGTGGAACGGACGGAGTTCACACGCCTGCTGGCGAAGTTCGGGGATTCCACCATCGCCCTGTCCGCCCGACTGCGCGGCAGGCCATGACTTCTGGCCAGTGCGCACACTTTTCAACCTGCACCACACACCCCCGCTTCCCCTAAGGAGTACTGCCATGACACAGTCCACCACACCCCCCGCCACACCCCGCAGCTACGTCATCACGGGGGCCGGATCCGGCATCGGCGCCGCCACCGCGGCCCTCCTGCGGGAACGGGGCGAAAAGGTCATCGGCGTCGACCTGCGCGGCGCCGAGGTGGAAGCGGACCTGGGGACGCCCGGTGGCCGCAAGGCCGCCGCCGACCAGGCCCTTGAGCTGGCGGGTGGGAGCATCGACGCCGTCATCGCCTGCGCCGGGATCTCCGCACCCATTCCGCTGACCGTGAGCGTGAACTACTTCGGCGTCACCGAATTCCTGGAACACCTGGCGCCCGTCCTGGCCAAGAGCCCGGCCCCGCGCGCCGCCGTCGTCAGCTCCATGGCGTCCCTGCAGCCCAATTCCCCCGAACTGGTGGAGGCCCTGCTGGCCGGGGACGAGGAACGCGCCGTGACGATCGGCGCCGCACTTGCGGCCGAGGGCCCGGCCGCCGGATACCTAAACTACCCCTCCAGCAAGCGGGCGCTAAGCCGCTGGGTGCGCCGGGAGTCCATCACTGCCCGGTGGGCCGGTGCCGGGATCCCACTGAACGCCGTGGCCCCCGGCACCGTCATCTCCCCCATGACGGAGACGCTGCTCGCCACCGAGGAAGGACGCACCATGGTGGACTCGAACGTGCCGATGCCGCTGAACTACCACTCGGAGGCCGTGGTCATTTCCCGGCTGCTGGCCTGGCTGACCAGCGAAGAAAACACCCACACGACCGGCCAAACCATCTACACCGACGGAGGGGCAGACGCCACCCTGCGCGGGGACAACATCTGGGACTGAGCCCGCACCCGGTGCGGACAGGCACCGGATCAACCGGATGGTTGATGGCGACAGTCTGTCACCAAAATAGACTGGGAGCATGAACGGACCATCAACGGACGCAACGGAGCCGGGCCGGACCCGCAACAAATGGGCCGGGCTCGGCGTACTGGCTGCCGGCCTGTCCATGATCGTCATCGACGGCACCATCGTGGGTGTCTCACTGCCCACCATCATCGACGACCTCCACCTGAACCTCAACGAGGCCCAGTGGGTCAACAGCCTGTATTCGGTGGTACTGGCGGCGCTGCTCTTGACGAGCGGGTGGCTGGGCGACCGGTTTGGCCGCCGCAAGCTCTTCGTCATTGGCGTGGTGCTCTTCATGGCCGGCAGCGTCCTTGCCGCGTTGTCCGGGGGCGCCGCCGCCTTGATTTTCAGCCGCGCGGTCCAGGGCGTGGGTGGGGCGGCCGTGCTGCCTGCCACCCTTTCCAGCGTCAATTCAACGTTCTTCGGAAACGACAGGACCACGGCCTTTGCCGTATGGGGAGCGGTGATTTCCGGCATGGCGGCGGTTGGCCCGCTGCTCGGCGGGTGGCTGACGTCCTCGTTCGCCTGGCAATGGATCTTCATGGTGAACATCCCCCTGGGACTGCTGGTCTTGGCGGGCACCGCCTTCTTCGTGCCGGAAACCCGCTCCCCCAACGACCGGTCCGGGCTGGACGTGGTGGGCCTGCTGCTCAGTGCCGCCGGGTTCGGATTGTTCGTGTTTGCCGTGATCGAGGGGCCCACGCTCGGCTGGTGGAAGGGCGCCGCGGCCCTTGAACTCGGTCCCCTCCACTGGCCGGCCGGCGCCGCCATTTCCGCCGTGCCAGTCGCCCTCGCGGTCAGCATCGCAGCGCTCGCCGGGTTTGTGGCGTGGGAACGGCGGCGGGCCGCAACCGGCGCCTCCGCCATTTTGGACTTGGCCCTGTTCCGGGTCCGGACGTTTTCCCTGGGCAATTTGGTGGCGGCCATGGTGGCGGTCGGCGAATTCGGCCTGTTGCTGGTGCTGCCGCTGTACCTCATCAACATCCTGGGCCTGGGCACCTTGGCGGCCGGCTTCGTGCTGGCGGCCATGGCCGTGGGCGCCTTCCTTTCGGGGGCCTCGGCCCGGCACCTGGCCGCGAGACTGGGTCCGCCCACGGTGGTGATTGTGGGGTTGGCCCTGGAAACCGCGGGCCTGGCCGTCATGGGTTTCTTCATCACCGCCACCACCCCGATCTGGCTCATTGCCGCCCTGCTGGTGGTTTACGGCCTTGGCCTGGGCCTGGCCTCCGCGCAACTTACCGGCACCGTTTTGGCGGACATTCCCGTCGAGGTCTCCGGGCAGGGTTCGGCCACGCAAAGCACCGTCCGCCAACTCGGCGCCGCGCTCGGGTCGGCCGTCACGGGCAGCGTGCTGGCCCACTTCGCCGTCTCCCGCAGCGCCGCCCTGCTGTCCGGCGTTCCCGGCCTGCCGCCCAACCAGGTGGACATCCTGGCGGGCCGGCTGCGCGACTCAGCCGGCGGCATCGTGCCCCAGCTTGCCCGGCTGGGGACACACGGCCCGCTGGGTGTGGAGGGGCCGTCCGCGGTTGACGCCCTGTCCAGCGGCTTCGCCCAAGCCCTTGGCGTGTCCGTGGTGGCGGCCGCCGCGTTCCTGCTGGCCGGGCTGGCGGGTTCCTTCCTCCTTGCCGCCGCCGCCCGGCGCATGGACACACGGCACCATTTGGAGGAACATGGTGCGCATCCGTTGCAGGCAGGAGGACCGCATGCGCGCAAAACGCATCGCGGCCAACCTTCGGGTGGCCGGCATTGAGGCAGCCAAGGGTTTTTACACGGATTTCCTTGGTCTGGGCACCGAGGAATTCAACCTGGGGCGGGTGGCCCGCTTCACCGCTCCTGACACCGGCGTGAACATCCAGCTTGTGACCGGCGACGCAACAGCCCCCGAGGACTCGGTTATTTCCGTCCACACCGACGACGTCGATGGCGCCTTTGACGAGGCCCGCAAAACTCGGCTACGAGATTGTGCGCCCCCTCACCACGGAGGCGTGGGGCGTCCGCAGCTTCCTGGTCCGGGCGCCTGACGGCAACATAGTGGACATCGTCAGGCACGCAGACTGAACCGGCGCCGGGTTGCCGGTGCCCGGCAGCTGCCGGACGGGTCAAAGAGTGCCGCCCCGGGCAGTGCGAGCGCCGCGGCACGGCCCGGGGAGTCCCGTCCCAGCTTGAAGGCCACGCCGTCACCGTGAAGGCAGCCGATGGCCTTTCCTCCAACCATGAGCGAAACGGCGCCGAAGATTTTTCCCACCGTGACGCCGGCATGCGCAACATCTGCGGCAAGGACATCAAAGGCAGCCTCGGCGGCCGGCGAGGGCACAAACTTCTCCATGCCTGAATCATGGCGGATGCGGCACACCGGCGTCGAGACCGTGTTTGTCGGGGCCGGTCAGGATGCCCGTCCGGAAGCTGCCGGGGCCCCAACCGTCAGCCGGTCACCTTGAACAGCCCGTGGGCACCGCGTTCGGCGTCGACCATGTAGTGCGAGACAAACGGGTAATCGCCCGCCTGCGGGAACGTCAGCTCCACGAAGCCGCCCTGTGCCGGGGCCAGCGCCAGTGCCTGCGACCCGGCAGTGGGGTCTGAGCCGTCCAGCAGGTAGCGGCCCTCGCTCCAGACCGTACTGAACTGGCCGCCCACCACATGGAACGACGTCGCCCTGTCGGGTCCGGCGTCGAGCACCCAGATCCGCACCTTCTGGCCCACCCTGGCCGCCAGGGGACGGAAATCGTACTGGTTGGCGTAACCGTTGAACACCACCGCGTCGGGTTTGTCCGCCTGGATCTTGGCCAGGTCCGCAACGCCGCCCTGGGCCCCCAGGTACAGCTCGGACTGGATGAGTACGTATTCCTTGTCCACCGTGGGCAGGCCGGGCGGGTCAATGATGACGGCGCCGAACATGCCATTGGCAATGTGTTGGCTCATCGGCATGGTGCTGCAGTGGTACATCCAGATCCCGGCGCGCGTGGCGGTGAACGTGTACGTCAACCGCTCTCCGGGGTTGATGGTGCGCATGGGCACGTCCGGGGCCAGGGAGCCGGCGTGGAAGTCGATTGAATGGCCCATGGTGGCGTCGTTGATGAGCGTGACCTTGAAGGTCTCACCCACCTTGCCGCGCAGCGTGGGCCCGGGGGCGCTGCCGTTGAAGGTCCACAAGGTCTGCTTCACGCCCACAGCCACCTCCGTCAGCCGGTCATTGATCGTCATCGTGACGTTGTGCACGGTGCCGGCGGGCAGCGGCGGGATCACCGGGTTGTGGGCGGTGAAGTCCGCGGCGGGCTTTTTCATAAAGTCCAGCAGGGAGGCAGCGCCGGGCCCGGTGGGAGCCGGGTGGTCCATGCCCGGCATGCTGCTGGCCGGCGGTTTCGAAATCGGTGTCGGCGTGGCCCCAGTGGCAACGATGCTGAACACCATGCCCTGCTGACGGTGCCCCACAATACTGCACCAACCGTCCATGTCGGCACCGATCACGCCCACGTCCACGGTGGCCTTCTCGCCCGGATACAGCCGCCCGGATTCCGCGCCGCCGGCGGTGACGAGATCGTGCACCATGCCGTCCTGGTTCGTGAGGTTGACGACCAACCTGTTGCCCGCCGGCACCTCCACCTTGTCCGGGTGGAAGCGCATGTCCTTCATGGTCATGGTGACGGTGGTGGTCTGCCCCGTGGCCTGCACGGCCGCCTGGGCCCCGGCACTGCTGAGCCCGGGCAGGGCTGAGGGGTCGGCCACAATGCCGGCCACCATGACCAGCACGACGACGGCCAGCCCCGCCGCCGCCATCCCCCACCTTTTGCCCGGGGCCGGGTTGTAGGCGTGCCCGGGGACCGCGGCGGGCCGGGCAGGCGGCGTCGAGCTTTCCGCAGGCTTTTTTACCAGGGCCATGCCCAGCAGCGGCAGGAACCAGGCCAGCCCGGCCAGCACCAGGAAGGTGGTGCCCACGCGGACGAGGCTGGGCACGGGCAGCAGGGAGGCCAGCAGCGCAACGTTGGTCAGGACCACGCGGAACACGGCCGCCTTGTCCAGGATGGCGGTGCGGTGCTTGACCATGCCCGGCCCGCCGCCCAAAACCACGGGAACCAGGTAGCTCAGGGCCGCGCCGAGCACCTGGGCCGCGAAGCCGGCCGCCAGCACGGGTGCCACGGACTGGATGCCCTGGTGCAGATCGTTCCAATTGCCGGCGGTGGCCGTCAACCCGGCCAGCCACACGAGCGAGACAGCGAGCCAGCCCAGGGCGGCGATGGCTGACAGGGGCGCAAAGTTGACCGGCGGCTTGCCGCGCACGGCCCTGGCCAGCGGGACGGAGACGTACACCACCGCGCCCAAGTAGACCAGCAGTCCCACGGTGCACAGGAACATGACGCCGGCACCGGCACCGGCGGCGGTCAGGAGCACTCCGGCCAGCAGCGGGGCCGCACCGTGCCGGGCCGCTGAATCCGCACCCTCGGCCACACGGGTGCGCAGCATGGTGGGCAGCAGCGTCATGAGGGTGCCCACCACGGTCAGGCCCACAAAGCCCAGGACGTTGACGCTCAGGTGGGCCAGCAGAAGGCGGGCGTACGCTTCACCCCCACCGTTTGCGGCAAGCGCGGCACCCAGCCCGGCGCCGACGGGCAGCAGCAGGCACGCGGCCACGTAATACCAGACGGTGGCGCCAAAGCGTGAGGGCAGGGCCTTGCGCGCGCGCAGGCCCAGCACCACGGCATGGGCCGCCACCACGGCACCGAGCAAAATGCTGCCGGCCAGGGTGAGCAGCCAGATCTTCGCCACCATGGACACCACCACGGCCAGCGCCGCCACGTTGAGCAGCACCAGCCGGACCGCCATTCCCCGCTGGCTGGGCGCGGGGCCGCGCAGCAGGGCCTGGGCAAAGTGCCAGCTCCACACCAGGATCGAGTTGGTGACGGCGCCCAGGAACAACAGGTGCACCATGAGCCAGCCCGACTCCGGCACGTTGCGGTGGGCCAGGACCACCACCACCAGCGCCACCAGCCAGGCCAGGGCCGGGGCGTTGGCGCGCAGGTGCCAGCCAGACCTGCCCATGCCGGCAGGGCCCTGCGGGGCTGAGGGTTTGCCGGGCGGGGTCAGATTGATGTTCACGCGAGCACTTTCGGTGGATGGGTGGCCTGCCAGAGCGCCATGACGGCGAAGAGCAGGATGGCGATCACGTTCAGCACGCCGCCGGTGACCCAGGCGCCGTGGATGCCTGCCGCATCGCCAAGGCCGAGCCTGACCAACAGCGAGAGGTGCAACAGCCCGGCCGGCACCCAGAACAGCTCCGTGTACGGCAGCGGCTTGCGCAGCACTGCTGGCAGGATCACGGGGGCGTGCGCCATGATCATTGAAATGGTGAAGCCAAGGAACACGGAGTGGAGCACGACGTCGTAAGAGGCACCCGTCAACGTTTGACTGTGCAGCGCCAGCACGGCGCCGGCAATCGCCAACCAGCCGTACCCCGCCAGCAGGCAGGCGGCGATGTAGCGCGGGAGACCCTGGCCGCGAATGGTTTTGCGGGCCGCGTCGTAGCCTGCCAGCCAGGCAACCATGGCCAGCAGCGAAAGCCCAAAGAGCGGATAGCCGGCGGCGGGCCACAGCAGGGTGGCCACGGCGGCCGCAGTCATGGCGAACGCCAGCGACGTCAGGAGGGGTTCCGCGCGAGGGCTGGCGATGCCGATCCGGGCCAGTTCCAGCCGTTCCCCTGCGATGGTCAGGACCACGAAGCAGATGAGGAACGGGAGCAGGATCGCAAGACTGGGCACGCGCACCCAAAGCGCCGCCGCCCCGACCGCGGCCACGCCGCCGAGGACCTGGATCAGCACCACGTTGTCGCGCTGGCGCCGCCACAGCGGGATGTACACCAGGACCATGGCGATGGTGCCCGCCAACAGCACCAGCTTCCCTGCCACCAGCGGCAGCGGTGAGATCATCACCAGTCCCGCCATGCCCAGCAGTGCCGGCGACAGATACCCTGCCGCCTTCCCGAGGGCCACGGAACGTTCCAGCGCAATCACCGTGCCCACAAAACTCAGGACGAGCAACATGCCATGGATCTGCGGAAACCTGTCCAGCTTCACGGGGGCGTCGGCGCCGAGCAGCTGCAGGCCGGCGTTTAGGCCGACCAGCAGCGCGGCGCCGGCAGGCAGCAGGAACAGCATCCGGAACGCGGGCTTGCGCAGGAACGCCCCCGCCCGCCGGTTCCGCGCACTCCTGGGCTGGGACCTTTTGGGCTCCTGCCGCCGGGGTTCGCGCATTTCGGGTGGCTGCTTCTCCAGGGCCTGCCTCGGCTCGCTCACGTGGCGGCAGCCGATGGCAGGTGGAGCGTGCAGATCCCCGGTGCCGCGAAGGGCACCAGCTTCACTCCGCCTTCCGGGACGCCGCTGCCCTCCAGCAGCCCCTTGACCAGTCCCAGGTGCACGGCGCAAACAACGTCCGGGTTTTCCCGGGCAGCCGCCACGATGGGGCAGGTGGTCAGGGTGAAGTCGGTGGCGTCGGTGTTGCCCTGGATGCCGAAACCCGCATACTGCAGCGAGGCGGCCACATTGAGCCGGGTCTGGCGTTGGCGGGCGGCATGTGGGCCCCTCGGGGCGGCCGTTCCGGTGCCCGGACGGCCCTTATGCGCTGCACGGTCCTGACGTGATGAACCCTGCCCGGCTGCGCGCCGATCCAGGCCGCCATCCCCGTCTTCGTTCCGGCCGGCCAGGACGTGTGCCCACTGTCGGCCGGCCTGTTCGCCGGCGGCTGTGGGATTGTTGCTGGTGGCCGCAATGTGGCCGGCCAGCGCTGCCGCGAGTGCTGCATAGCCGGCCGGGCGGGGATCGGCTGTGGCGGCCGAGTAGAGGGAGGCGGGACGGCCGCGGCCGGAGCGCGACGCCGTTGAACGTGCGGCAAAACCGGAGGACACCAGGGCGTCCAGGTGTTCGCGGACGGTGTTGGCGTGTTGGCCGGTTTCGGCGGCCAGGGCCTCCACGGTGAGCGGGATCTCGGCCTCGCGCAGGCGCTCAAGAACCGCTGCGCGCGCCTTGGACATCGGGGCGACGGGCTCCGTGCCGCCCGCCCTGGGCCCGCGCAGCGGTGGTCCGGCAATATTATTTTCCACGGAATATATTGTAGTAATATTAATTCGCAATCTCCATTCGATCCACCAAGAAAAGGTCGCTGTCGTGAATAATCTGGTACTTGCTTCCTCGTCCGCCGAGGCCCTCGCGCTCGAAGATGTGAAAATCCGTCTGGCTGAAGCGGGTGGAACACTGGGAACGCTGTCCAAGAACCTGCTCTCCGCCACAGCGGGCGCCGGTGGGGAACAGGCCGCGGCAGACCAATCCAAGCTCGTGGACTTCGCCGAAAGGGAGTTGCAGCCGCTGGCGGCCGCATTTGCGGCTGCGCTGTCATCGGCCACGGGGGCGGACCCTGTGGTGGCCAAGCTGGCCGCAGGCCACCATGCGCGGCTGGTCGAGGCTGCCAAGACCTTGGAAACGCAGGAAGTGCCGCTGCAAGTCGTGCATGCCGGGGCCCGCTTCTTGGAAGCCGGCACGTCGTTCCTGGACCACGCAACGGACCTGATTGTCCCTGAACTGGCACAGAACCCGTCGCTGACACTGTCCGGGGTCCTCCCGGAACCGGCTGCCGGCCCCGCAGGAGCGGGCGCACCGGCAACGGGGGGCTGTGCCTGCGGCGGTCACGACGAGCCCGGCCTGTCGGAACTGGACACGCGCGTCATCCCGCACGCCATCCGCCACGCCACCATCTTTGGGGCGCTCGAGGGCCTTTCCTCCGGCCGCGGCATCCTGCTGATTGCCAACCACAACCCGCTGCCGCTGCTCGCGCAGCTGGAACAACGCTCCGCCGGAAAGTTCACGGTCGACTACGTGGAGAACGGCCCGGAGACGTGGAAGCTGAGCATGGTCCGCAACTGACACCAGGGCCGACCCCCAGCAAAAATACCGCCGATCCTTGACGGATCGGCGGTATTTTGCGTTGATGCCTCAAACGTGGAAGCTCAGTGCTCCGCTTCAATGGCGGCCGCGGCCAAGGGGTCGGAGTCGCCCAGGAACTTCTCAATGCGTGCGGCCTCGTCGGACTCGCCGATGGCCCCGGCAGCACGGCCCAGCGCGTAGAGCGCACGAAGGAAACCGCGGTTTCCTTCGTGCGAGTACGGGACCGGGCCGGTGCCGCGCCAGCCGTTGCGACGCAGCGCGTCAAGACCGCGGTGGTAGCCGGTGCGGGCGTAGGCGTAGGACTCGATGGTTCGCCCTTCCGCGTAGGCGTCATCCGCCAGGATGGCCCACAACAGCGACGATGTGGGGTGCTCAGCAGCCACGTCTACGGTAGCGTCGCCAGCAGCCAGACGCGCTTGGACATCCTCCTCGGCCGGGAGCAGTGTGGGCTCGGGGCCGAGGAGGTTTTGGCGGAAGTTCTCGCCCACCTTACAGAGTCGTCTTGCCGGCGGAGCCAAGCTGCTGCGCAGCTTCCACCACACGCGCGGACAGGCCCTTCTCGGCCGCGGCACCCCACACCCGCGGATCATAGGCCTTCTTGTTCCCAACATCCCCGTCCACCTTCAGG
>CAJDTM010000002.1_pt1 | contig 85924 bp, 72 predicted proteins | sample 7389831 | NCBI WGS metagenome assembly CAJDTM01 (sample SAMEA7055656, study PRJEB34461) | soil metagenome | biome: terrestrial ecosystem; feature: Peninsula; material: soil | place: Antarctica | collected 2016
CAGCAACCACCCAGGCCCCCGCCTACCCCAAATGGGTCAAAAAACACCTCACCAAAAAACTCGCCACCCACACCAACACAACCACCACCCCAGCACCCGAACCTGCACCTACACCAGCACCACGGTTCGACACACACCCAAGCCCCTTCGAACAACTCCTCGAATACCAACACAACAGCCACTTCAAGAACGAGTGAAGGCGCCGGCCCTGTCACCACCGGGCCGTGGCGAGTGGCGCGCCACATGACAGCCGAGCAGTGACGATGCCGGCCGCACGCGCGCGGCTCCCACGGCCCCGGGCTGAATCGATCCGTTCGGTAAAGGGCACCCCGGGGCGGACTCGACGAATAGCCGGGACTTTTGGGGCCTGACGCCGGGGACCGCCCCACATCACTTTGTCGAACCCTCCACACCTCCCTCCGCCTCCATGGATTTTCACGGCCGGAGTCACCCGAAACCCACGCGGCAGGGGCAGCGGTTGTGTGGTACGTCGCAAGATTTCACGACCACCCTTATGAGGAAAGTCGCAGCTGGCTGGTCACGATTAACTAACGATGACCAGCTGGCCGCACCAAATATGGATGCGGCCACAACCGGCACTGGGTCGGTCTTTGGCGACGGCAGCGTCCATGTTCGGGGCCCGCAATGCCCGCCCGCAATCTCAGCGGCACGCAGCAACAGGACCCGCGCCGGATCCCGCGGAATCAAGCCATTGAGCGCCTGGCTTCCCACTCCGAAACTTGGCCGTCAATGCTGTCACGATCAACGCTTTTGACACCAGAATCCGGGCACGGCCCACGCATGTGCCACCCGTTTCGCTCCCAAGCTGTTATCACGATCCCGTCCGAAACCATAGCGGCCAGGACCAATTTATTTGTACTGTACGGTAAATGGATCGTCCAGCGAAGCACTCGCCACATGGAGGCAACTCAGATGGATCAAATGAACCAACCCGCGGGCAGAAGCACAATGTCCCGGCGCAGCGTCCTGACCGCATCCGGACTGGCGGTCGTCTCCGCGGCGTTCCTGACGGCCTGCGGCCCCGGTGGTTCCGCGCTTCCACAAGCCACCTCCGGCAGCAACGGTGCCGTGGCCAAGGCCGGTGGAACGCTCAGGATCGCCCGCCCACCGGCGTCGAAGGCCGAGACGCTGGATCCCGCCAGCTCACTGTCCGCCTATGAATACTTGGGAGCCATCTACAACCGCCTGGTTCGACTCGATGAGAAGGGGGCCGTCCAGCCGGACCTGGCGGAGTCGTGGGAGACGTCCAAGGACGCAATGACGTGGACCTTCCACCTGCGCAAGGGCGTCCAGTGGCACAACGGCAAGCCACTCACAGCCAAAGACGTGGTCTACACCTTCGCGCACATGCTTGATCCGGACACCAAGAGCCCACAGGCCGGCGTACTCTCACCGTTCATCACGGCGACCTCAGCCAAGGCCAAGGACGACGTGACCGTGGTGGTGGCCCTGACCTCGCCCAACGCAGAGTTCGCCAGCCTCATGACCGGCTACAACTGCTACGTCATCCCGGATGGATCCGCAGCAACCATCGGAGCGTCCGGCATCGGCACCGGTCCGTTCAAGCTCGTCTCCTTTACCGCCGCCGGGCCGGGGAAGATTGCCCGCAACGACGCCTACTTCGGCGACAAGCCCAAGTTGGACACCATCGAATTCTCCTCCATCCCGGACACCCAGGCCCGGGTGAACGCACTGCTTGCCGGTCAGGTGGACCTGATCTCGCAAACAAACCTGGACTACGCCACGTCCCAAACTGTGCAGGCCTCAAGCATTGCCACGGTCAGTTCCGTCAAGAACGCCCAGTGGTACACGGTGCCCATGCTCAACACCTCCCCGCAGTTCAAGGATCCCAACGTCCGCCTGGCCTTGGCCCATGCCTACAACCCCAAGGACGTCATGCAGCTGGCCGTCCACGGCAACGGGACGATCGCACGCAACAACCCGGTTCCGCCCACTGAGGCCTATTACCTGGACTACGGCCTTGACTACGATCCCGAGAAGTCAAAGTCGCTGCTGAAGAAGGCCGGCCACGACTCCCTGTCACTGGACATCTGGACCTCCACCTACGATTCGGTCTTGACACCGCTCGCCCTGGCCATGAAGGGCAGCGTTGCCGGCTCCGGATTCACCCTGAACGTGAAGACCTCAGCGGCGGATTCCTACTACACGGATGTCTGGATGAAGAAGCCCCTGATGACCAGTTACTGGTACACGGGTCGCCCCATTGACCAGCTCCTGAACCAGATCTTCCGGTCCGGGTCCTCCTATAATGAGAACGCCTTTTCCAACACGAGCTTTGACAAGTTGCTCGATCAGGCCCGTGCCACGGTGGATGACGCCAAGCGCAAGACCCTGTATCAGGATGCGCAAAAAGTCCTTATAGACGACGGCGGATCCCTGACGCCGTTCTTCGCCGACCGTCTGGTGGGGCTGAGCAAGAAGGTTGCCGGCTACAAGGAACACGGCTTCGAGTTCGACTACATCAATATCGGGTTGGCCGCTTAAGGATGCTGACACGTTTCGTGCTTCCGCGGCTGGGCTGGGCGGTGGTGACCATCCTCCTGGCCACCATGCTGGTATTTGGCGCCATGCAGGCCCTGCCCGGAGACGCGGCAACCCAGATCCTGGGACAGAATGCAACACCCGACGCCGTGGCCACGCTGCGGCGCCAACTGGGGCTGGACCAGGCCCCTGTGGAGCGCTTCATCACGTGGCTTGGCCACGCACTGACCGGCAACTTCGGCACGTCCCTGGTCAGCGGCCAGCCGGTGGGCCCCGAAGTGGGGCGCGCCTTGCTGAACACATCCTTCCTCGCCGGCATCACCATCATCGTCGGTTTCACGCTGGCCCTGGTGCTGGGCCTGGTGGCCGGACTGTTCCGCGACCGCTGGCCGGACTCGCTGATCTCCACCGTGGCCCTGGTGGGGATGAGCATCCCCGAATTCATTGTGGCCACGCTCCTGGTCCTGGCATTCTCCATCACGATCCCCATCTTCCCTGCGGTGGTCGTGGCCGGACAAAATGCATCGATCGCCGAGCTGGTCCCGTCCATGCCGCTGCCGGCCCTGTCACTGATGTTCGTGGCCTCCGCCTACATCATCCGCATGATGCGCACCTCGGTCATTGATGTCATGGAAACCGACTACGTCCACACCGCACGCCTCAAAGGAATCTCCACGGGCCGCCTCGTCCTCAAGCATGTGGTGCCCAGCGCCATCCTCCCCACCCTCAACGTCGTGGCCATGAACATTGCCTGGCTGATCGGCGGCGTGGTCGTGGTGGAAAGCATCTTCAACTACCCGGGGATGGGATCCTTGATGATCCGGTCGGTCCAGAGCAGGGACCTGCCGACCATCTTGCTGATCACGGTGATCGGTGCCATGACCTTCGTCATCTGCAACCTGCTTGCGGACTTGGCGGCAACGCTCCTCAATCCCCGCCTGCGGTATCCAAGGAATTCAAAATGACGTCACCGACGAACATCGTGGGAAGCGCCCAGGCAGGCCGGGGCTTTTGGCCGGGCCTGGCCAGGGTCACCCGCTCCATCCTTCGCTCCAAGCCGGCGACCCTGGGCTTTGCCCTGGTCATACTTCACATCTTCCTCGCCGTGTCAGCCCCTCTGATCGCCCCTGGAAACCCAACCCTGAACAACCCGGCGGCCGTGCTGCAACTCCCGGGCGGCCCATACCCCCTGGGCACCGACACGTTGGGCCGGGACATCCTTTCCCGTACTCTCTACGGCGGCCAATATGCCCTCGCCGTCAGTTTCACCTCCACGGCACTGGCCGTCCTGCTCGGAACGGTCATCGCCGGCCTGGCAGCGTTCTATGGCGGCTGGCTCGACCAGGTCATTACACGCCTGCTCGATTCAGTACTGGCCGTCCCCGCCATTCTGGCCATGCTGGTGCTGGTCACCGTTTTCGGTTCCGGACCGGAGATCATTGTGCTGGCGGTCGTGGTCGTCTACACGGGAGGGGTCACACGCGTTGTGCGTGCGGCAGCCATGGACATCATGCCCAAGGACTACATTGTGGCCGCCCGGGCCCGGGGCGAAGGAGTGTTCTACATCCTGAGCAGGGAGGTCTTCCCCAACATTCTCGACGTCGTGCTGGTCGAGTTCGCCATGCGTGCCTCCTGGGTGGTGCTGCTGGTCAGCTCCCTGTCGTTCCTCGGCTTTGGGGCCAACCCTCCCACCCCCGACTGGGGCCTCATGGTGGCCGAAAACAGGAGCCTGATGGCGGTGGTACCGCTGGCGACGTTGGCCCCCATCGTCTTCCTGGCGACCCTGATCGTGGGTTTGAACCTCGCCGCTGACGGGCTGGCCAAGAGCCTGGGCGTCGACCGCATGAAGGAGATTTTAGGATGATTGCGCCCACGCAGGAAGACCTGGCCATCGACGTCCACGACCTCGACGTCGCCTACATGTCCGGCACGCGGCAGGTCAATGTGCTCAGCGGAGTCAACCTCCAGTTGCGCCACGGGGAAGTCCTGGGACTGGTCGGGGAGTCCGGCTCCGGCAAGTCGACCATGGCGGGGGCGCTGCTGGCATCGTTGCGGACCTCCTCATTCGTCTCCCGCGGAACCGTCCACCTTGACGGCGTTGACGTGTTCAAGCTGCAGGGGAAGGAACTGCGCGTTTTCAGGGCCGGCCATGTCGCCCTGGTGCCGCAAAACGCGGGCGCGGCGCTAACTCCGACCATGCGCATCGGCGAACAATTGCTCGAAGGCTTTCGTCTAGACACCGCCGCCAGTGCAACACGCGAAACCCGGAAGGCACGGGCCACCGAACTCCTTGAACTGGTCAGGCTTCCCGATGCAGCTGCCGCCCTGGAAAAATACCCGCACCAATTCTCCGGCGGCCAGCAGCAGCGCATCGGCATTGCGATGGCGCTGGCCGCCCGGCCCAGGCTCCTGGTGCTTGATGAACCGACCACGGGGCTGGATGTTGTCACCCAGGCGGCCATCCTGGACACCTTGAACCGCCTGCACGCAGAGCTCGGCATGGCGATGGTCCTGGTCAGCCATGACTTGGGTGTCATTGACAAGATGTGCAGCCAGGTCGCCGTCCTCCGGCAAGGGAAGGTGGTGGAATCCGGAGCCACCCGGACGGTCCTGCGCAATCCCGTCCATCCCTATACCAAGGGCCTGCTGGCCAGTGTCCCGCGCATCTCGGTGCCGGGCATCCCGCCCAGCCTGGATGACGCCGCCATCGACGCCTTTGAAAACGGTGCCGAGATGGCAGCGGTGGACAGTTCACTGTACGAGAGGGTTGCCCCGCAGGGAGCTGCGCCCGTCCTCACCATCCGCGGCCTGAGCGTTGACTACAACCGCAAACCAAAGCCCGGCAGTGCCCCCACGGTGCTCGATGTTGACCTGGACGTGCACGCAGGGGAAATCGTCGCCCTGGTGGGCGAGTCCGGCTCGGGCAAATCCACCATCGCCAACGTTGTTGCCGGCCTGCAGGGACGCCAGTCGGGTGAGCTGATGCTGAACTCCACGACCGAACTCGCTCCGAGCGTGGCGCACCGGGCCAAAGGCGTGCGCCGGGCCGTTCAGATCATTTTCCAAAATGCCGACACGTCCCTGAACCCGCGCAGAACCGTCCGTGACGCCATCACCCGCCCGCTGCGGCTGTTTAAGGTCAAAGGGCTCACGGCGGAGCAGGCGCTCGCCGAGGTGGGCCTTCCGGCGAACTTCACGCAGCGCCTGCCGGGTCAGCTGTCCGGCGGGCAGCGGCAGAGGGTGGGCATTGCACGGGCAGTCTCCGCCGGGCCGGCGCTGGTGCTGGCCGACGAAATTGTCTCCGCGTTGGATGTCTCCGTGCAGTCCTCCATTCTGCGCCTCATGGACCGGTTGGCCAGGGAAAACGACATCGGATTCCTCTTCATCACCCATGACCTGGCCGTCGTGCGCAGCGTCGCGGACCGGGTCGTGGTGCTGTATCTGGGGCGCATCGTGGAAGAGGGGACGGTGGAGGAAATCTTCGGCTCCGTCTCCCACCCTTACACCAGCCTGTTGATGGCTTCCGTCATTGAAGTCGGAGACGACCACTCGGCGGCGATTGCCCCCGGACAGGACGAGGTTCCCGCCGGGCCACCGGAGCAGGGATGTCCGTTTGCAAGCCGATGCCCGCTCGTGATGGACATTTGCCGCACGGTTCGCCCTCCCGCCATCCAGGTCAGTGGCACCCACAGCATCCGCTGCCACGCACCACTGGAAAAACTCCAGCACCACTAACCACCCGCTGCACCCGTCCAGCACCCGGACCGCCACCACGCCGATTGGATGCCCACCGTGAAGATCACCACAGAATTTCCCCGCAAAATCACCGTCCTGGACAACGTCTTCATCCCCATGGAGGACGGCACGCAGCTTGCCGCCACCATCTGGCTGCCGGAGGACGCCGCCGAAAACCCGGTCCCCGTCCTGTTGGAATACCTGCCGTACCGGCGCAGCGACTGGACCGCATCACGGGACGCCCAGCGGCATCCCTGGTATGCGGGACACGGCTACGCCTCGGTCAGGGTGGACATGAGGGGCTGCGGTGATTCTGGCGGGGTCATGCTGGATGAATACCACGCCCAGGAACAATCCGATGGTCTGGAGGTCATCGCCTGGCTGGCAACCCAGCCGTGGTCCACCGGAAAAGTGGGCATGTTCGGCATTTCCTGGGGGGGCTTCAACGGCCTGCAAATTGCCGCCAAACGCCCCGAGGCCCTCAAGGCCATCGTCACGGTCTGCTCCACGGACGATCGGTACGCCGACGACGTCCACTACTACGGCGGAGCCCTGCTGGGCGTTGACATGTCCGCCTGGTCCGCCACCATGTTCGCCTTCCAAAGCCGGCCGCCGGTCCCCTGGAACGTCGGCGGCCAATGGGAGGAAATGTGGCAGGAACGGCTCGAAGCACTGCAGCCGTTCAGTGAGATCTGGATGTCCCACCAGGAACGCGACGACTACTGGCGCCACGGTTCCGTCTGCGAAGATTATTCAGACATCCAGGCTGCCGTCCTGGCCGTGGGCGGCTGGGCGGATCCCTACCGGAATGCAGTATTGAGGCTGGTCGACAAGCTGGACGCACCCTGCCGGGGGATCATCGGCCCCTGGTCCCACCAATACCCGGACATCGCCAGGACTCCCGGACCCAACATCGGATTCCTGCAAGAGACGCTGCGCTGGTGGGACCACTGGCTCAAGGACGATGACACCGGCGTCATGGAGGAACCGGCGCTGCGGGTCTACCACCAGGACTCCGTCAGGCCCGCCACCAAGTACCCCATGCGCGGAGGAACCTGGGTGGGACTGGACTCCTGGCCCACGCCGCAAGTGCACCCCGTGACCCTGTCCTTCGGGCGCGAGCTGCGAACCCTGGCCGCAGGCACGGACAACCGCGTGCTCCTGGCCACGCCGCAGCACACCGGAGTCGATGCCGGGCGGTGGTTCCCCTTTGGCAACGATGCGGACCTCCCGCCGGACCAGCGGTCCGAGGACGGCCGGTCCGTCGTCTTTGACACAGTGGCACGGCAGGAGGACCTGAACATCATGGGCTTCCCAACGCTGCGCCTGCGCGTTGCCTCCTCAACACCCCGGGCCAACATCATGGCCCGCCTGACCGATGTGGCCCCGGACGGCTCGTCCACGCTGATCACGCGCGGGGCCATCAACCTGGCCAAACGGGCGGCCATGGACCAGGGCGAGGAACTGATCCCGGGCGCGTGGGTTGACGCCGAGATCGAGATGACGGCGATTTCCTGGACGGTGCCGGCCGGCCACAAACTTCGCGTTGCGCTGTCCACCACGTACTGGCCCTGGTTGTGGCCGCACGCCGAACCTGCTGCCGTCACAGTGGACCTGAACGTCTCCGAGCTCCGCCTGGGCCACTTGGATCCCTCCGCGCTGGCCGGGACGCACCCGTCTTTCGCCGAACCCGAACAGGCCGAGCCGCTGGCCGTCGTCGCCCAGTCCACGCCCCCGTCCATTCCGGAACGCGAAATTCGTTATGAACCGGACTCCGACACCTGGACCCTCACCGTCGACCCCAAGTATGGCGGCTACCGTGTCTACCCCAACGGCATGACCTACGGTGAACAAGCCGTGGAACGGTACACGATTTCCGGCAATGACCCGCTGTCCGCCGTTGCTGAGGCAAGCTGGGTCATTGAAATGGACCGGGATGACTGGAAAGTCCGGATAGAAACCGAATCAAGAATCAGTGCAACGGCCACGCATTTCCGGCTCGTGAACAAAGTCAAGACGTTTTTGAACGGAGCCGTGCATTTTGAAAGGACGTTTGAGAAAAACATCGAACGGACCTCGGCATAGGCTGGCGATCGGAGAGGGACCATGACGGATATGGGGCAGGTGGGCAGGCCGCGGGCGAAGTCGGCGGATGAACGGCGGCGGCATCCGACAGAAGTCCGGCGCCGGCTGGTCATTGAATCAGCACGGGACCTGATTGCTGACAAGGGCCTTTTCAACGTCCAGATCCGCGACATTTCACGGGCCTGCGGAGTCTCGCCGGGGACCATAACCTACCACTTCCGGAGCTTGGAAGAAGTGCTGTGGGAGGTGGTCAAGGCTGAAACGACGGTCTCCTACCAGCCGCTGCGCGAAGCCTTGGCGAACCGTCAAACGGACAAGACCACCACGCTGCTGTCCGTCCTGGCGGGCTTGTTCCGCCCGGATCCGGACACGCGGCGTGGCTGGTTGATCTGGCTGGACTTTTGGTCCGCCGCCGCACGGGACGATTCCTATGGGGAATGGATGAACACGCACTATGAGGCGTGGTGGCGGGCGCTGACGGACATCATTGCGGCGGGGGTCAACGACGGCGAATTTCAGTGCCGGGACCCCCGGACCGTTGCGATCTCCATCAGCTCGGTCGTTGATGGCCTTGCGATCCAGTGCTACTCCCGGCAGGCCCGCATGAGCATCGCCGAAGCGCGGGACCAACTGCTGCGCCATGTTCGGGCAGGCCTGGGAATTGCGGAGGCTGAAGAGCGGACTCCCGCCGGGTCGTAACGCCGCGCGCCCGCGTCACCGGGGGGTCAAAACCTTCGTGACATGGCTCGGACTGCCCGCGGAACCATTCCACCAGCCAGGCGTGAAGCCTAGCCCGGAGCGCAGCCAAGGCCGGCTTGCCCTGAGGGCAGCGCTTCCGTTTCGGCCTGCAGATCGCACGGCTCGCCGGGAGCGTCGCCGTGCCGCCACACACACTTGTGCGCAGCAGTGCTGATCATGCGGGTGCCGCCGTACCCGTCAAAAATGACGATCGAATCCTGCCGGCCTGCGTCGGCGAGGCTCCAGCACGGTGGCATGGAAGGAAAGCGCCGTCGTCATCACATCGTCCAGGTGCGGTTGCCCGTGCCCCAAATTCCATGGTGCCGCAGCTAAAGCCGTTGTCCGAGGCATAGATGACGTGACGTAGGTGTTCTCCGGGGTTCCGCCCTCCTCCTGGACGGCCGGCGGCCCATGCCATGGTCGACGGCGGTCAGCGCGGCGCAGAACCCCGCCAGGTTTTCCTGCGGTTACGCTAGGCCGCAGTCAGGCCGCAGTCAGGCCGCAGCGGTCCCAGTTGAACCATTCGCGGTCCGGGAGCCGCCTCCCGGGCGTCGCCCAGGTGCCGCGAGCCCGCATGCGCACCAGTGTAGCCCGCCCGGGTTCAGCTGATGGGGACGATCCAGTTGACCACCACGTACACGACGGCGACGGCGGACATGACGCCCGAGACCACCGCCCAGGTCCACCAGGCGCGGCGGCGCCAGGTCACGGCCAGGCCGGTGCAGAGCGGGAAGGCCGCCATGCACAGCACAAACACCATCCCGGACAGGCCGAACATGACGCTTTCGGGCGTGGCCGGGTTGGCCGTCGAACCGGCGACAAACAGGTAGGAGAGCAGCGCCAGGATCGCCCCGGGGTAGGCCAGCAGAATCCAGCCCAGCACCGTAATGCCCAGCGCCCACAGCACGGAACGCCGCGGCTTGGACGTGGCGGCAACGGACGAGGAGGAGCGGGCAAGGCGCTGCGACGGGATCTCGCGGTGTGGTCGGGGCATGAGTCCATTTGTAGCAGCTAAAGCTCCGCAAATCCTGTGCCGCGCGGTCTGCGCGCGTCCCGGAAAGGCGGCGGGCGGGGCCGGTTCAGCCGTTGAGCAGCCACCAGAAAACGAGATACGCGATGACGGCACACGTCGGGACCCCGGTCCACAGGGCAGCCTTCCACATGTCCGGTTCCCGGTGAATCACTGCCTGGCCGAGCAGGTGGGGAGCGGCCACCATGCAGAACAGCAGCACGGCGCCCAGGAAGATCAGCGCAACCTTCCAGGCGGTGGCCAGGCTCGCCGCCGGGTTGGTCACCCACGCAAATATCAACACGGACATGGCGATGATGGGGACTGTGACCACCACCCAGCCCGCCAGGGACACCAGGGTGCCGGCCAGCTGCGAACGCGGTGCCGGCAGCTCCCCGCGCGGGGCGGGGCGGGGTCCGGTGGGATCAGTCATGCTCCCTTTCTACCAGTCGGCACCCCGGACCCCGGCCTCGGCGCGCGACGGCAGGAAACGGCGTCGTTCCTCATTGCCCTCGCAAACATGCCCTCCATGGGACAATGAAGGGTCACGGAGCTGAAGGGGGCGTCCATGGCGTATCCAATGTCGCGTTCACTGCCGGAGTCGGGGATGATTCCGCTGGCTGCATCGCCGGTGGTGTGGGATGGCCACGTACGCCGGACGGTGCGTGCAGTGGTGCTGGTGGCGCTGCTGTGGGCCCTGGCGGTGGCGATGCTGGGGTTCTTCTCGCCGTTCCATTTGGCCCACGCCCTTGACGAGCCGGGCCTGTTCATCCCTGCCCTGCTCTGTGTTGTGGGCGTGCTCGGGGCGCTTGCGCTTGGCCCGGAAATTGGGGCGGACTTCAAGCACGTCATGGGCTACGGCTTCCTCAAGCCCGGCCCGGCCGTCCACAGCCGGACCGTCGCGCCCCACCGTGCCCGCCGCCTGAGCTACGCCGCGGTGTTGTGCGGGCTGTTGCTCGGCTGCCTGGCCGCGGCCGTCATCCGTGTTGCGTCCGCGGACGCCCTTGAGGCGCTCCTGCTGGGCGTTGTCGCGGTCCTGCTTCTCATCCCAACACGGCGCATGTTCCGCCGCGCCCGGATCACTTGGCGTCAGGCGCTGCACGGGCGCGTGCTGCTCACCCACATGATCGACGACGGCGACCACGCCGTGGGCCGCGTCCGTTCCGTCCGCTCAGAGCGCCAATGGGTGGACGGGAAGGCCCTGTTCCACGTGGAATTGGCGTACGACGCCGGCGGGCGCGATCACGCCGTCGTGATCCGGCTGCTCTCCTACCCGCTGTGGGCACCGGCTGTGGGCAACGAATTCGACGTCTGGACCGACCCCGAGCGGCCTTTCGACCAGGACCGGACAGTCCTTGAGCGCCGCTATGTGGGGCAGGTGTTTGCCGACTTCGCTTCGGAACCGGCACGGCTGGAACACGTCCCCTCTGCGATCATTGCCGCCGGGATGGCTGCCGCGGTGGACGACAAGCCCGGTGCCGGGCCGGGTGCGCTGGACGCTGCTGCCGTCCCGCGCGGCGCTGTCCCGCGGGCGGCGCCTTCGTGGCTTCCGCAGCGCAACGGCGGCATGCGCCCGGTGTCCGCCCGACGGGCGCGTGAGACCCGGGTGCTGCTGGGCCTGCCGCCGGTGGTGATTGCCGCGGTGGCCGTGGCCGGGGTGGTGCTGGTGCCCGTGATGATCAGCGCCGTGCCCTGGTGGACCCTGGCAGCCCTGTGGCTTTACGCCGTACTGACGGTCATCAATGCCTTCGTGTATTGGCAGTTCATGCGGCGCAGCCGCTGGTTCATCCGCGCCGGCATTTCCTTTGGCGCGACCGAATCGGCCGTGTTTGCCGGGTTCTTCGCCGCAGGCTTCTGTGTGCTCAGCACCCCGTCCATGGTCGGGGCCCCCGTCAACGGCGATGCGCCGTGGACACTGGCGCACGTGCTGGTCGGAGTGGCGCTGCTCGGGGCGCTGCTGGTTTTTGAATGGGCCTTCAGCAGCACCGCCTGGGCGCTGAACCACCTCAACACCGAATTTCCGGCACCGGCCGTAGTGATCCAGGAGGCCCTCACCGGCCACGACCCCGCGGGAATCGACCGGCTGGAGGTCGACTACGGCTACCGCGCAGGCGTGCTGCTGTGCGGGTAGCGGCCGGCGTCGGGTAGTCCTCGAACGCGGGGACCGTGCCCACATGCGCACAGTCCGGCCGGAATCGGGCGCAGAGTGTCGCATGCGCGGAATCGGGTGCGAATCCGGCGTAGGGGGGAACGCGGCCTCCCTTTGCAACGCGGCACAAAAGATCATGCGGCACGCAAGTCCCCAACCCCGCTTCGTCCACGTGCGTGGTGAAGTGTTCGATGTTGTCCGTGACCAATTTGTCCGCGACCAAGCAGTCGACATTGTCGAGTTGTGCCGCAGCTGGTTGGGTGCGGTCGCCTGCCCGGTGATGGCTGCGTCGGGGCAGCTTGTGCGCAGTCCGCGGCACCAACAGCCGAAGCGTTCGTCCGGCAGGCAGCGGTTCCCCTTCCGGAGGTGGTGGCTCATCTCCGGAAGGACGCCTTAACTGCGGAAAACGGCGATCCCAACCACGCCGCTCTCTTGGGACGGAATGCAAAACCGCTCCCGAAGCGACTGCGACGCGGTGGCATCCGGAAATACTCTCGCGGACCCGGGTTTCAGGCCCCCAGCGAAATAAGGGTGGGCGAAGCAGACACTTGTGACCGTGTGTCGGCCTGCCTCTTGAAATTACAACTTCCGCGGATCAGGGAAACCCATGGAGACGTACCCCGGCGCCCGCTTCCCCAGCGACGACGCCAAGATGGGGGTGAGATGGTCCCAGTAATCGTGCACCACCGCCCGCGATTTCCCCGGGTACGGCCGGGTGACGCGGCCAACGTATTGCACCAGCCGGCCCTTGAACGAAATGGGTGCGGCCAGGAACAGGGTGTCCAGCTTGGGGCAGTCAAAGCCCTCACCGATGTACTGCCCGGTGCCCAGGACCAGCAATGGCTCATTGTCGGCCGCGGCAGCGAGGCGTTCGACGGCGGCCTGGCGTTCCTTCGCCTTCAACCCGCCGGAAAATACGACCGGTTGCAGCCCCGCTTCCTCGAACCGGACACGGAAGTGTTCCAGATGCGCCCTGGACGTGGTGAGCAGCAGGATGCGTGAGTTCACAGCATGGGCGCCCAGGACGTCGTCGTATATCTGCTCAAAACGAGCGGTATCCGCAAACATGTCGGCGCTGACAAACCGGTGGTAGCCCTGGTCGCCGGGGTCGGCATCCCCGCAGTAGGCATAGGCGGTACGGTGCAGCCGCAGCTCCAGGGCCGGCGACGGAATCTCGCGTTCATGGCGGGGGAGCTGCTGCGGCGGGACAGGGGCCATGGTGTTTTCAACCTGGCCGAGCTGGTGGTACATCAGGGCGTCCAGTTTGTCGCGGCGGTAGGGTGTGGCCGTCAATCCCAGCCAATACCGCGCAGGGATCTGGTTCATGACGTGGCTGAATGCGGCGGCCGGGGCGTGGTGGCATTCGTCGGCGATGACCAGGCCGTAGCCGGCCGTCAGCTCCGCCACGTTCCCGCGCCTGGCCAGCGTAGGCAGCAGGGCGACGTCGATCCGTCCGGTTGTCTTGGACCGCCCGCCACCTATTTGGCCGCACTTTTCCTTCATGAGTTCCCGGATCCGGGCCCTCCACTGGTCGGCCAGTGCCTTCCGGTCAACGAGGATCAAGGCGGAAACGCCCCGGCGTGCCATGGCGGCACAGGCGATGACCGTTTTGCCCGTGCCCGGAGGGGCAACCAGGATTCCCTGCTCGACGGCGAGCATCGCCTCCACTGCCAGTTCCTGTTCGGGCCGCAGGATCGCCGTAAATTTCAGGTCCACCGGGGCGCCTTCCACGCGCTTGTCCTCGATGCGCAGGGTGCTGCCGGCCGACTCAACCAGCTGCTTGAGCAGGGGGAGCAGCCCGCGCGGGAGGACAAGGTCGCCCTCGAGGGTCTCGTCGAAAAAATGCAGAATCCGCGGAATGTTCCAGGTGGAGCGGCGCTGACGTTGGCGCTCGTAGTATTCCGGGTTGAGCATGGACGCGGCGTGTTTAACGGCGGAGACCATCGCCGGCCCCAACTCCGCCGAATGGATGGTCAGCCGCGCGGCAAAGGTGGCCCGGACGATCAACGCCGGCCGCGGGACAATTTTCGAGGACTGCGGCAGTTCCAGCCGCTTCACGTCCTGGCCGAGGCGGACGGCGGGCAGGCGGCGGATGAGTGTGGACACGGCTGCAGGGGTGAGCCTGTCCAGGCTGGATAGGTATGCCCACTGGTCGTCATATGGTTCCAGCGTGGTGGTGTCCAAAAACAAGGTGGTGCCGTGCTTGCGGCGTTGTCCGTTCAGTGGCGCCGCGATCAAGTTTCCCATGCCCTTGCCGGAGTGCACGTCCTGCGACGGGAAGAGCCTGTCGTAGCTGGACAGGCTCATGCTGCCGCGCAGGCCCATCGCTTCGTGGATCAGGCCGGTGCCGAGCTGGCGGGCCCGTTCGCCGGGGATTGCCACCGTGAAGAAAATCCACACGTGCGCTCCGCGGCCTGACTGGGAAATCTCCAGGGCTGCAGGAATGCCGCGAAACCGTGCGGCCTTGACGTAGGCGAGCGCGTCCATCATGGCCGCGGCACCGTCGAAGTCTGCGGCCACCCACCAGCAGGTATCGTTCGGCAGCAGGGGGTAGAGGCCGATGTGTTGGTCCCCGCGGAGATGGCCGGCGATGGTTGCCGGGGTGAGGCGCAGGAAGCTGGCACTCTCCCGTGACATCCCTTTTCGCCAGCCGCCCGCGGCGGCCGGCACCCACCCTGACCGTCCGTCCCGGGTGTTCTCCCAACGGGTCGCGTAGACGTCGGTGCGGGCATGGAAGAGGGCTTGGTAGAACTGGACCTTGGTCTCGGGGTCCGAATGGTACGTCACCGGACCCGTAGGCATGGCGACGGCAGCCAGCACCGGTTGGTCGGGGTGAGCGGCCCTGGCTTCCGCTTCGCTGAGCTCCAGGAGCCTGCGCAACCGGGCGTTGTCCATGCGGAGTTCGTCGATTTCGCGGGCCAGGGCAGGGTCCGTCGTGCCGGCAAGGCCCGGCAGTGCTTCCTGGCCGTCTTGGCTGGTGTTCTCGCTCACAACGTCAATTCTGGCGTGTATTGGCCCAAATGGAGGCACTGTGACCAGCACCTTCCCGCGCACATGCGCACAGTCCGCCCGGAATCGGGCGCAGAGTGTTGCATGCGCAGAATCGGCTGCGAATCCGACGCAGGGTTGAACACGGCGCCGACGCGCCCGCCCCTCGACGCCGCCGTCGTGCGGGCCTATGGTGGGAAGCAGGGATTCGGGGACGTCCGGACCCCTGTTGGAGGGTTGAAAGATGGCTGCCCCATTGCTCAGGGATACACTGCAGCGCCCGTTGCGGGACTTGCGGATCTCCGTCACGGACCGGTGCAATTTCCGTTGCGTCTACTGCATGCCCAAGGAGATCTTTGGCCGTGATTATGCGTTCATGCCCAAGGACCAGCTGCTCACCTTCGAGGAGATTACGCGCCTGGCCCGCATCTCCATGGCCCACGGCGTGCGCAAGATCCGCCTGACCGGCGGCGAGCCGCTGCTGCGCAAGGGCATGGAGGACCTGATTGCCATGCTCGCGGCCCTCCGCACGCCTGACGGCGAGCCGGCGGACGTGGCCATGACCACCAACGGAACCGTGCTGGCGCAGAAGGCGCAGGCACTCAAGGCGGCCGGCCTGGACCGTGTCACGGTGTCACTGGATTCCCTGGACGACGCCGTTTTCCAGTCGATGAACGACGTCGCCTACCCCGTGGCGAAGGTGCTGCACGCCATTGACGCGGCCCAGGCTGCCGGCCTGGGGCCGGTGAAGGTCAACATGGTCCTCAAACGCGGGCTCAACGACCACAGCATCCTGGACATGGCCCGGCACTTCCGGGGCACCGGGTTCATCCTGCGCTTCATTGAATACATGGACGTGGGCGCCTCCAACGGCTGGAAGCTGGACCAGGTGGTGCCCTCTGCCGAGGTCCTGGCATTGGTCAACCGGGAGTTCCCCCTGGAACCGCTGGAGGCGAACTACCGCGGCGAGACTTCCACCCGGTGGCGGTATAAGGACGGCGCCGGGGAAATCGGGGTGATCTCCAGTGTGACGCAGGCCTTCTGCAGTGGTTGCACCCGTGCCCGGCTGTCCGCCGACGGGAAACTTTTCACCTGCCTTTTTGCCGCCAAGGGCACGGACCTGCGGGCGCTGATGCGCGGCGGCGCCACGGACACGGAGCTCGCAGGGGCGCTCGCGGCGTTGTGGGGTGCCCGAACGGACAGGTACTCGGAGGTGCGCAGTGCCAACACCCCGGGGCTGAAAAAGCCCGGCGGACGGATTGAAATGTCCTATATCGGCGGATAGGCGGGCGCCAGTCTGCCCCTGAAGGCGGGGGAACGGTCCCTGGCCAACCGTGGGGCGCGGGTTTAGGGTGGCGAATGAGGTTGCATTACAGCTGAAAATCGGTTGCGCGGCTGTCCCGGCCGCGCGGAAATGAGGGAACCGTGGGCATTGTGGGCACTGGAGCGGCCATGGCAGTGGTTGCCGCCGCAGACAAGGCAAATGAGCCGTGGACCGGGCACGACACCCGGGTCCTGGTCATCGCCGCCATCGGCATCGCGATCGTGGTGCTCTTGATCGTGTGGATCAAGATGCACGCGTTCCTGGCCCTGACCATCGGGGCCCTGTTCGTGGGGATTGGCTCCGGCATCGCCCTGAACAAGGTGACCGGCTCCTATGAAGCAGGCGTGGGCGGCGTCCTCGGCTACGTCGGCGTCCTGATTGCCTTGGGCGCCATGCTCGGCAAGCTGTTGGCCGACTCCGGCGGGGCGGACAAGGTGGTGGAGACCCTGCTGCACGGCAGGCCGGCCACGCTGCCGTGGAAGATGGCACTGATCGCCGGCATCATCGGCATCCCCATGTTCTTTGAGATCGGCCTGGTCCTGCTGATTCCCGTGGTGATGCTGGCGGTGCGGCGCAGCAACGGCCCGGCCATGCGGCTCGGGATCCCGGCGTTGGCCGGGCTGTCGGTGCTCCACGGCTTCATCCCGCCCCACCCCGGCCCGCTGGCCGCGATCGGCATCCTGAACGCCAACGTCGGCATCACCTTGGCCCTGGGCCTCCTGGTTGCCATACCCACCGTGGTGGTGGCCGGGCCGCTGTTTGGTGCGCTGGCCGCGCGCATGGTCCCGATCGGTGCGGCAGGTGCCGGACTCGCCGTGACCATGGGCTCGACGGCGGACGCCCCCGCCAACGGTTCCGCCAACGGTTCCGCCAGCGGTTCCGCCAGCGGGTCCGGCGGTTCACCGGACGGGGGCCACGGCCGGGCCCAGGACCCGGATGCCACCGGCACGCCGTCGTTTGCCATCACCTTGGTCACCCTGTTGTCGCCGCTGGTGCTCATGCTGATCAAGGCCGCCGCGGACGTGTGGATGGCCAAGGGCAACCCGTTCCATCCTCTGCTTGACTTCATCGGCGACCCGGTGGTGGCCCTGACCGTTGCCGTACTGCTGGCCATGGTCACCTTCGGTACCGCTGTGGGCTTTTCGGCGCAGGTCCTGACGAAGAAGATCGGCCAAAGCCTGCTGCCCATAGTGGGAGTGATGCTTATTGTCGGTGCCGGCGGAGGCTTCAAGCAGGTGCTGGTCGACGGCGGCACGGGCACGGCCATTGCCAAGATCGCCATCGCGGCCAGCCTGTCCGTGCTGCTCCTTGGCTGGATCGTGGCCGTGCTGATCCGCCTGGCCACGGGCTCGGCCACCGTGGCGACGGTGACGGCGGCCGGCATCATCGCCCCGCTGGCCGCCGGCCTGAGCCCCATCCACCTCTCGCTGGTGGTGCTGGCCGTCGGTGCCGGTTCCCTGTTCTTCTCCCACGTGAACGACGCCGGCTTTTGGCTGGTCAAGGAATACTTTGGCCTGACTGTGGGGCAGACCATCAAAACCTGGTCCGTCATGGAGACCATCATCTCCGTCATGGGCCTGCTGCTGACCTGGCTGCTGTTCTCGATCCTGTAGCCGGCCGTCGACGGTCTGTGAGCTGCATCACCTGCGGGGTCCGTTGCCTTTGCCAGGGGCTGGTGATAGACCAGAGAGACCAGTCAATTCCATGCCTGTCGGCGTGCGGGTTGTGGGACAACTTGCACGAGGCAGTGCGTGGAACCGGGGTGACCGGCGCCCGCCTCTCATTCCGGAGAGTCCATTCTTCAAGCAGAAGGTTGTGTGCGCGATGACCAGCAAACCCCCCGTCCAGGATGACTCTGACGCCGATTTGCAGGTCGGCAAACCCAAGAAATGGGCTGCCGGACTGCCCGGGGTCAAGGAATCAATCGTTCCTGCCGTCTCCGAGATGGGTCCTGTGCGGGCCCTGAAAACTTTGTCGGCCATGAACCAGAAGGACGGCTTCGACTGCATGAGCTGTGCCTGGCCGGACCCGCCGGAACGCAAGCTGGCGGAATTCTGCGAGAACGGCGCCAAGGCGGTCACCTGGGAAGCCGGGCTGTTGACGGTGCCCCGGGAGTTCTGGGAGAACAACACCGTCTCCTCCCTGCAGGGCCGCAGTGAATACTGGCTGGGGCAGCAGGGCAGGCTCGTGGAGCCCGTGTACAAACCGGCCGGGTCGGACCACTACCAGCCGGTCAGCTGGGACAATGCGTTCCGCATCGTTGCCCGGGAACTGAACGCCCTCGATTCCCCCGACGAGGCGACTTTTTACACCAGCGGACGCACCAGCAACGAGACCGCGTTCCAATACCAGCTCTTTGCCCGGGCCTTCGGCACCAACAACCTGCCGGACTGCTCCAACATGTGCCACGAATCGACCGGACTGGCCATGGGGGAGAGCATCGGCGTCGGCAAGTCCGCCATCTCCTACACCGACTTTGCCAAGTCGGACCTGATCATCATCATGGGTCAAAACCCCGGCACCTGCCACCCCCGCATGTTGACAGCGCTGGAGGAAGCGAAGCTGGCCGGTGTGGAGATCGTGGCGGTGAATCCGCTGCCGGAAGCGGGGCTGATCAACTTCAAGAACCCGCAGCGTGTCCGCGGGGTGGTGGGCAAGGGCACCGACCTGGCGGACCAGTTCCTGCAAATCCGCCTCGCCGGGGACATGGCCCTCATGCAGGCCATCGCCAAGCGCGTGTTCCGGGCCGAGGCGGCCGCACCGGGTGCCGTGTTGGACCATGCGTTCCTGGAAGAGCATTGCCAGGGCCTGGAGGAATACCGGGCCCACATGGAACAGGTGGATGACCGTGACGTCCTGGCAGCCACCGGGCTGCGCATGGCCGAAATCGACGAGCTGGCCGCCCGCTACCTGAAGGCGGACAAGGTCATCGTCACCTGGGCCATGGGCCTGACCCAGCACAAGCAGGCCGTGCCCACCATCAAGGAAATCATGAACCTGCTGCTGCTGCGCGGCAACATCGGCAAACCCGGTGCCGGGCCCTCGCCCATCCGCGGACACAGCAACGTCCAAGGCGACCGGACCATGGGAATCTGGGAGCAGATGCCTCCGGAGTTCCTGGACGCACTGGGCCGGGAATTCCACTTTGACCCGCCGCGCGAGCACGGCTATGACGCCGTGCAAAGCATCCGGGCCATGCGGGACGGAAAGCTCAAGGTGCTCTTTGCCATGGGCGGAAACCTCGTCGGGGCCATTTCCGACACGGCCGTGGCCGAGGCCGCCCTGCAAAAGATGAAGTTGACGGTCCAGGTGTCCATCAAGCTGAACCGGTCCCACGCGTTCGTGGGGGACCAGGCCTTGATCCTGCCCACGCTGGGCCGGACCGAGATTGACCGGCAGGCGGCCGGCGAACAGTTCGTCACGGTGGAGGACACCGTCTGCGCCGTGCACGCCTCCCACGGCAGGGTCGAGCCGGTCGCCGAGAACATCCTCTCGGAAATGGCCATCGTCAGCCGCCTGGCCCGCGCCGTGCTCGGCAACGACCACCCGATCGACTGGGCCGGCTTCGAGGCCGACTATGACACCATCCGCGAACACATCAGCCGCGTGGTCCCGGACTGCAGCGATTACAACGCCAAGGTCCGCCAGCTGGGCGGGTTTGTCCTGCCCCACCCGCCGCGGGACAGCCGGACATTCCCCACTCCCTCCGGCAAGGCCGTGCTCACCATCAACGACCTCGAAACGGTGCAGGTCCCTGACGGCCGGCTGCTGCTGCAGACCGTCCGCTCCCACGACCAGTTCAACACCACCACCTACAGCCTCAACGACCGCTACCGCGGGGTGAAGAAGGGACGGCAGGTGCTGTTCGTCAACCCCTCGGACCTGGCCGAGCTGGGCATCGCCGACGGCAGCTACGTGGACATCCACAGCGAGGCGGCCGACGGCGTGGACCGTGTCCTGCGCCAGCAGCGCATCATCAGCTACCCCACCGCGCGCGGCTGTGTGGCCGCGTACTTCCCTGAAGCAAACGTCCTGGTCTCCCTCGATGACAACGCTGTGGGCAGCAACACCCCGGTGTCCAAGTCCGTCGTCGTCCGGCTGGAAAAGGCTGCGGCGCCCGCTTACGCCACCGTGCCCTGAGGTGTGCGGTCGGGCCAAGCGGCAGCTAAGGTGCCGCGGGGCCGTTTCCAGTGCCAGGCCATTCCTTGAAGGCGGGACCCGGTGGCGAACATTGTGTTGGTGCATGGCCTGTGGTTCGACGGATCCGCCTGGCTGCCGGTCATTGCCGAGCTGCGTGCCATGGGCCATGACCCGGTCGCGGCCCAGCTCGGCCTGGAGACGTTCGACGCCGATGTGTCCAGTGTGCGCCGCACCCTCGCCACCGTTGCCGGGCCGGTCCTGCTGGCCGGGTGGTCATACGGCGGCGCGGTGGTTGGCGAGGCCGCCAGGGACGCCGGGAACGTCAAGGCCCTGGCCTATGTGGCCGGGTTCGCGCCGGCTGAGGGCGAATCCGTCAGCGGACTGTCCCGCCGGCACCCGGGCAGCCTGATCCCGCAGCACGTTCTCATCGCCGACGGCTACACGTACCTCGACCGGGCGCACTTCGGCGAGGTGATCGCCGCCGAGCTGCCGCCAGAAAGTGCCTCGATCGCTGCAGCCGTGCAAAAACTGACGCGCATCGGCCTGGACCGGGTCCCGGTGGGCCGGCCGGCCTGGCTGGACCTGCCCTCGCACTACCTGCTCACCACCCACGATGCGGCGGTGCCCCCGGCGCTCCAGCGGGAAATGGCCGCGCGGATGGGTGCCGTGGTGACCGGGATCGACTCCAGCCACGCGCCCATGCTGGTCCGCCCCCGCGACGTGGCCGTCTTTCTGGACACGGCCTGCGCCGCCCTTGCTGGTTGAGCCAGTCCAACGCGGCGTAGCCTGTAGCCATGACCGTCGATGAAGCCGGCGCCGCCGCACCTGCCAGCTATCCCACCCATACGGTGTTCAACCAGCCGCCACCGCGCACCGGCATCAACGAATTCACCGCGAACATCCCGCTGGCGGAATACCTGGGCAGCATCGGCGGGTGCGCGGCGGCGACGGCGCCGCTGGAAGCCGTGGGCGCCGTCGTCGGTTCCGCGCAGTTCCAGGAGGACGCGCGGCTGGCCCACCAGTACCCGCCGGTGCTCCGAAGCCACAGCAAGTATGGGCAAAGAATCGACGAAGTGGACTACCATCCCTCGTACCACCGGGTCATCGGGCAGGCGGTGGCGTCCGGTGCGCACACCTCGGCGTGGGCGGAGCCGGGCGCCGGCGCGAACGCCCGGCGGTCGGCGGTGTTCATGCTCTTTGCCCAGGTGGAACCGGGCCACGCCTGCCCGGTTTCCATGAGCCACGCCGCCGTCGCCCCGCTCCTGCTGGAACCGGGGTTGGCGGGGGAGTGGCTGCCGCGACTGTATTCACGCCGGTACGACCCGGAGCTGGCCGCCGGCAAGCCGGGGGCGCTGTTCGGCATGGCCATGACCGAGAAACAGGGCGGGTCCGACGTCCGGGCCAACACCACCCGTGCCGTTTCCCGGGACGGCCACTACCTGCTCAACGGGCACAAGTGGTTCTGTTCGGCGCCCATGTCCGACGCGTTTCTGGTCCTCGCCCAGGACGACGCCGGGCTCGGGTGTTTCCTGGTGCCGCGGGTCCTGCCCGGCGGGGAACGCAACCCGTTCCTGATCCAACGCCTAAAGGACAAGGCGGGGAACCGGTCCAATGCCTCGGGCGAGGTGGAGTTCGCCAACACGCACGGCTGGCGGATCGGGGAGCCCGGCCGGGGCGTGCGGGCCATCATGGGCATGGTGGCCCGGACCCGGCTCGATTGCGTGCTCGGCACCGCGGCCGGCATGCGCCAATCCGTGGCCGAGGCACTCTGGCACGCCCGCCACCGCCGCGCCTTCGGGTCCGGCCTCATCGACCAGCCGGCCATGGCCAACGTGCTGGCCGACCTGGCGCTGGAAGCCGAGGCCGCTGCCGCCGTCGGCATGCGCCTCTCCCGCGCCTTCGACGACGACGCCGCAGACTCCGAACGTGCCTTCCGCCGCCTTGCCACGGCGGTCACCAAATATTGGGTGTGCAAGCGCGGGCCCAACCACGCCTATGAGGCCATGGAATGCCTCGGCGGCAACGGCTACATTGAAGAGTTTCCGCTGGCCATGCGCTACCGGGAGCAGCCGGTCCTGGCCATTTGGGAAGGCACCGGCAACGTGATTGCGCTGGACGTGCTGCGGGCCATGGGCACAGAACCCGAATCCGTGGATGCCTTCTTCGCCGAACTGCGCGCGGCGTCCGGCGCAGATGAACTGTTCGACAGCTTTACCGCCGGGCTGAGGGAGTCGGTGGCCCCGGTCCGGGCGGCGCCGGCGGACTTTGCCGGATCGGCGCGGACCCTGGTGGAGAAGATGGCGCTGGCCCTGCAGGCGTCGCTGCTGATCCGGTACGCACCAACGGCGGTGGCGGACGCGTTCGTCGCCGCCCGGCTGGGACCGGACCGCTGCTTCAACTACGGCAACCTCCCGGGGTCCTCCGATGTGCGCGGGATCCTGGCGCGTGCCTGAGCTCCGGCCCGGGCCCTCCAGAGCTGTAGACCCTGCGGCGCGGGCGGCGCAGGTATATAAGGGACACGGTGAGTGACGCATCACGTCCGGCGTCCGCAAAAACCGCGGGATGTCGGTGGTTTATTGCGCACATTTGATGAATTGACCGCAAAGCGTGAGGGACCATACAAAGGTTAGTGGCATTTCGGAAAGAGGTATGTATACTTGTTCGTAGTTGTAGTGTTGCGTTTTTTGTAGTTGAAGCGACGCCATCCTTCGGGAAGACGTCGCTTTTCTGGAGAAGCGGACTTACACCGTAAAAAAGGAGGCCCGAAGGTCGGGCGGAATCTCCAACTTCAGAAGGAAATAGAAATAATGGCAACAGGTACCGTCAAGTGGTTCAACGCTGAAAAGGGCTTCGGCTTCATCTCCCCCGATGACCAGTCCCAGGACGTGTTCGCTCACTACTCCGCAATCAACTCCTCGGGCTACCGCTCCCTCGAAGAAAACCAGAAGGTTTCCTTCGACGTCGAGCAGGGTCCCAAGGGTCCCCAGGCTGTCAACATCCAGGCCATCTAATTTCTAAGGAAACCGTGCGGGCAACCGCACAACTTCTTTAGTCCTCAGGGCTGGAGCGAATAGGGTCCGGATTTTCCGGGCCCTATTCGTCGTTAACCCGTCAATTCACGTCAGTCATGCCAGGCCTACAGATCCAAGCCCCATCGGCGCTTCTCACGGCCGTGCACGGTTCCGTGTGGCACGATGGAAGACGATGAATACGAAAGCGGCCCGGGGCCAACGCGACGGACTTCCGATGCCCCTGGGGCTGCAGGGGGCCTTCGAGGCTGCTCAGGTCTTTGTCATATCCGCTCTTGTGATCGTCGTGCCGCTTGCCGCCGTCTGGTTCTCGGGCGGCTTTGCCGAAAAGCACCCTTCCGCCATAGCACGGATGGCAGGTCAGTTCTGGCTGGTCATCCACGGCGTCCCCCTCCACCTGAGCGTCACCAACGGCCCCAGCTCCGCCTCCGTGGAAGACGGAACCTTCAGCCTGCTGCCCCTGGGCCTGGTGCTCATCCCTTTCTTTCTTTCCTGGCGTGCCGGACGCCGCCTGGCCCGGGCGTCCTACACCGACCAGCTCTGGCAGCCGCTGCTTGGCTCCCTGATGGTCTACGCCGCAGCAGGGCTGGCCACCGGTTTCGTCTGCAGCACCCCCGGCGTTCAGGCGCCGCTGCTGGCCAGCATGCTGCTTCCCGTCGTTCCCGCCGGTTTGGGCCTGGTCATAGGGGCCCGGCGGGAGGCCGGTTCGTGGGGGCGCCTGATCGGCGTCAATGCGGCCGACTGGATTGCCAAGACCAGCCAGGACCAGCGCTGGGCCGGGTCGTACGTCTGGACTGTGGCGCGCTCTGGCTTCGTGGCCCTCATGGCCGCACTGTCCCTGGCCTCGCTGCTGTTGGCTATTGACCTCGCAACCCGCTGGGCCGACATCAGTGGCGTCTATCAGGGTCTGCGGGCCGGTGCCGTGGGAGGCGCGGCACTGACCCTGGGCCAGCTCGGGTTCATGCCCAACCTCGCCGTCTGGTCGCTGGCCTGGTCCAGCGGCGCAGGATTCAACCTGGGCGCGGGCTCCACCGCAACGCCGCTGGAAACCGTGGTGGCCCCCGTGCCGCCCATCCCGCTCCTGGCCGCACTTCCCACCGGCAACCTGGTTTGGGGCTTTGCGGCCGTGGCCATCCCCGTACTGGCCGGGATGCTGGCCGGCTGGTGGTTTGTGCGGGCGGGCGAAAACCACCTGGACGAATGGCTGTCCCTGAAGTTGCGCCGGCGCTGGCTTTCGCTGCCCGGCTCGACTTTGTTACTTGGCGTGGCGGTGGGCACGGTGGTGGCCGTGCTTTCCGGCATCCTGTTCTGGCTCTCCAGCGGCTCCATAGGCCTGGGCCGGTTCACCGAAGTGGGTCCCAACCCGCTTCTGGCGGCACTCTGGCTGGGCGCGGAGGTGGGGGCCGGTGTGGTCCTTGGTTCCCTGGCGGGGCCGTGGCTGGAAGCGGATCGGGCCGCAGCGCCCCTGCTGAAGCGCAGGGAATAGGGTCGGCGTGGCGGGTGCGACTAAAATTGTGGGCATGCGCATAGTTGTTTTAGTCTCCGGCACCGGATCCAACCTGCAGGCCGTGATCGACGCCGTCGCCGCGGGGATCCTGGACGTGGAAATTGCCGCTGTTGGCGCCGACAGGCCCGACACCTTCGGCATTGAACGCTCCGCTGCCGCCGGCCTGGAGACCTTCGTGGTGGACTTCAGGGACTACCCGTCCCGGGCCGACTGGGACGCAGCGCTCCTGGACGCCGTGTCCGTGCACCAGCCCGACTACGTGGTCTCCAGCGGCTTCATGCGCATTGTGGCCCCGTCATTCATCGACGCCTTTGCCGGCCGCTACGTCAACACCCATCCGGCACTGCTGCCGGCCTTCCCCGGTGCCCACGGAGTCCGCGACGCGCTGGCCTACGGAGTGAAGGTCACCGGCTGCACAGTCCACTTTGCCGACGCCGGCGTGGACACGGGGCCCATCATTGCCCAGACCCCCGTTGCCGTGGCCGACGACGACACGGAAGAATCCCTGCACGAACGCATCAAGGTGGCCGAACGCGAGCTCCTCATCAAAGTTTTGGGTGAGCTGGCAGACGCAGGCTGAGCGCCCCCGGTGCAGGCTGGGCGCCCCCGGTGCAGGCTGGGGCGGGACGACTCGGCCGGGGCGGGGTCTGGGCCTGGCCGGGAGCCCCGGTTAGACTCGTCCCATGGACGCCACTGCAACGACAAGCCTGGTCGTGGTGCAGGCCCTGGGCCCGCTCGCCACGCTGCTGGCCGCCTTGGTGGCGGGAACCATTGCCTGGGTGGCGTTCCGCGAGCGGCGGCTCGCCGACCGGCGCAGCGAATGGTGGGACCGGGCGCAGTGGGCGCTGACGGCGGCCCTGTCTCCCGACCTAGCCACCCGGGAACTGGGGCTGGGTGTGCTGGGTGTCCTGGCCAACAGTGAACTGGCCGGCCGCGAGGAGGCCGGGATCCTCCGGGTGGCAACCTTGGAGGAGCTTTCCGCCCGCCCCCGTGCGGCCGCACCTGCGGTTTCCGGGGTGGCGGAGCCCGCCATTGCCGGACGGGAGCACCGCATCCGCGTCAGGGCGGCGCAACTGCGCGTCGCCACGGACAGGGTGGGCGGCGTTGAAACGGCGTCGTGGATCAAGGACCTGGCGGCGACGGTCCTGTAAGGGCGCTGCGCTATTTGCCCTTGCGCCCAAACGTCAGTGAGGCGAGCGCCGTGGCACCGGTGACAGCGCAGACGGCCGGCCAGGCGCCGATTCTTTTGGCCAGCGGGTGGGAGGCGCCGAAGGCGCCCAGGTAGGTGGCCGTCAGTGCCGCGGCAGTTCCTGCGCCGGCGCTCTTCTGCCAGGCGGCGAAGGCGGCTGCGCCCGCCAGGCCCAGCACGGCTCCGCCCAGCGGACGGTTCTTTGTGGCCCGGGCCGTCTGGAAGCCGCCGATCAGGCCGGCTGTGGTGAATACGGTGGGAAGCAGGGCGTTCATGCAAACTCCTTGATAAATGACTCCGGCAATTGGCAGTGTCAAATTGCCGGGCGAATTGGTTCCGTAAATTGGTCCCGTGAATTGGTTCCGTGAATTGGTTCCGTGAATTGGTTGAGTGAATTACGGTCCGGAACTGAATCCAGCCTAGTTACCCAAGGTGGGTGGTAGCTGGGAAATGGGGGACGTATTCGCAGGCCGGGATTCAGCGCGGCGGGGCGTTTTTCGTGGCGGAGGCGTCCGCAGCAGCATAAACGACGTCGGAGACGGCCTTGCGCAGCCCCGTTGCGTCATCGCCGCCCCGGTGGGGGCTGACACGGTTGGTGAGCAGCGCTATCGTGACGCCCTCTTCCCTGTCCACCAGCAGCGACGTGCCCGTAAAGCCGCCGTGCCCGCGGGCCGCAGTGCCCCGGGCACCCATCCATCGCTGCTGGTTGATGCGCAGGCCCAGGCCGTGCCCGAAGCCGGGGTCCACCGGGTTGAAGTTGCTGCCCAGCACCCCGGGAAGCTGGCTGCGCCACATTTCCGCTGCGAGGGCCGGGGAGAGGAGGCTGTCCAGCCCGGTGCGGAGGGCCTCGCCGAAGGTGCGCAGTCCCTCTGCCGTGGCGAACATGCCCGCGTTGCCGCCCAGTCCGCCCAGCGACCACGCCGCCTCGTCGTGCACGATGCCCCGGACCAGTCCGCGGCCCAGCTGCGGCTGGTATTCCGTGGGTGCGCAGTCTTCGGGCCGCGGCGAGCCCGTGATGGCGGCCGTGCCCAGCCGTGAGAGCACCCGCTCCTTGACCAGCTCGGCCCATGCCTGCCCGGTCGTGCGTTCCGCCAGCACCATGACCGTGTTGAAAGCTGCGCAGGAATACTCATAGCGCGTGCCCGGCGCCGCCTCCAGCTCGGTGGCCAGCAGGTCCGACACCAGGGCCGCACGCTCAAAGCCCCTCCCCGCCTGAAACGCCCGCTCCCAGCCCCGCCACTGTGAGGGCAGGCCCGAGGTATGGGTGAGCAGGTGCCGCAGCGTGACGTTGCGCTTGGCCCCGCGGCTGTAGGCGGGCAGGAGTGCGCCGATGGGCGAATCGAGTTCCAGCACGGCGCCGTCCACCAGGGACAGGGCCGTGACCGTGGTGAAAAGCTTCGTCACCGAGGCCAGGTCGAAAAACGTTGCCGGCTCCGCAGCCCCGGAGACCACCACCGGCACGGCACTGTCCCCCAGCACGACGGCGCAACTCGCTGCCGGTGCCACGCCCTCCCTGACGGCCTGGTCCAGCAGGTGCTGGAGCTGCCCGGCCAGCCGCGCGGTATTGGGCTGCCCGGTATTGGGGTGCCCGGTATCGGGGCGTCCGGCCGGCTGCGGGGGGATTGGCTGCATGGGGGTCTGCGCCGTGCCTAACGGGTGCCGGCCTGGATGGCAGCGGGCAGGAAGCCGCCGTTTTGCTCCAGCAGGGCCAAGGCGTCGGCGGCCGGCAGCCCGGCCATGACGGCCAGGATCGCCGCCTTCACGTGCCCGCCGGTGGCAGCGAGTGCGGCAGCCGCGGTGTCGGCGTCGCAGTCGGCGGCGCGCATCAACGTCCGTTCGCTGCGGGCGCGGAGCTTGGCGTTCGTGGCGCGCAGGTCCACCATGAAACTTTTGTACGTCTTGCCCAGGCGGACCATGGCGAGGGTGCTGAGCATGTTCAGCACCAACTTTTGGCACGTGCCGGCCTTCAGCCGGGTGGAGCCGGTGAGTAGTTCCGGCCCCACTTCTATCTCCAGGGCCGTGTCCGCGGCGGCGCCCAGCGGGGAGTGCCGGTTGCACGCGAAGCCCACCGTGTATGCGCCGGCGGCACGGGCCGCCGCGACGGCCGCAATCACATACGGCGTGCGGCCCGAGGCGGCGATGCCGATCACGGAGTCGTTGGCGCCAACGTCCAGTGCCGCCATGTCCGCCGCCCCGGCGTCCCGGCTGTCCTCCGCGTTCTCCACGGCCTGGTCCACGGCCCGGCGGCCTCCGGCGAGGACGCCCACCACCCGGGACGGGTCCGTGCCAAACGTGGGCGGGCACTCGCTGGCGTCCAGAATGCCGAGCCGCCCGGGTGTGCCGGCACCGACATAGATGAGACGGCCGCCGCGGCCCATGCGGGCGGCGACTTCATCGACAACGGCGGCGATGGCGGGCAGGTGCGCGGCGATGGCCGCCGGAACTTGGGCGTCCTGTCCGTTCATGGCGGCGGCAAGTTCTGCGGTACTCAGTGCGGCCAGGTCGGGGTAGCCCGGATTGGCTGACTCCGTCACCAGGAACTCAATTTCGGAACGGACGGCGGCGGTGTCCTCCTGGCCGGACCACGTCCTGGTTTCAGGACTGGCCCCGGGACTGGAATGCGGACTGGTCAACGCGGGCCCTCCGTGCTGCTCGGGGTGCGGCGGGTAAATGGACGCCCGACCGCCTATAACGATTGTAAATTATTTACGCCCTTTGCGGCAGGGCAGCCATAGACTGGTTGAAATTTGCCAGGAGGGTCCCGTGAGCATCCAGTCCGTCATCCACTCCACGCGGGCCTCCATGACTCCGGCCGCGCGCAGGGTCGCCGATGCGATCATTGCCGATCCCTCCGTGGTCCTGACCCACACCGTCTCGGAATTGGCACGGATGTGCTCCACCTCGGATCCCTCCGTGGTGCGCTTTTGCCGGGCCATCGGGCTCAGCGGCTATGTTCAGCTGCGCCTGGCCATGGCCACGGAACTGGGCAGGGAGACAGCGGCCGCCGGGGAGGCCCACGACCCCGGCTGGGGAGATGACATCAGCCCCGAGGCCAGCCTGGCCGACACCGTGGCCCGGATCCGGTTCACCGAGGTCATGGGCATCGAGGAGACCACCCGGAACCTGGACCTGGCGGCCCTGGCGCGGGCCGTATCCCTGGTGGCCGGGGCCCGCCGCGTCAACGTCTACGGCGTGGGAGCCGGGGCTGTGGTGGCCGAGGACCTGCGCTACAAGCTGTTCCGGATCGGTCTGAACGCCAGTGCCTTCGTCAACGCCGACAACGCGTTGATGGGAGCCTCGCTGATGTCCGACGCCGACGTGGCCGTCGTGTTCTCCCACGGCGGGAAGACGGCGTCAGTGGTCGAATTCCTCCGCCTGGCCCGGCTAACGGGTGCCGGAACCGTGTTGGTGACCAACGCGCCCTCGTCCCCGGCAGCAGCCCAGGCCTCCCTCTGCCTGGCCACCATGGTGCGTGAAACGGCGTTCCGGGCCGGGGCCATGGCCTCACGTATCTCCCAGCTGGCCGTGGTGGACTGCCTGTTCGTGGCCGTGGCACAGTCCCGGTACGAGCGCTCCGTGGCAGCCCTGGGCGCCACCCATCAAGCGGTCACCGGCCCCGGCGCGGATTCCGGCACCTCACGCGCGTGAGCGTCGTACGCCCATCAGCGGCGGGTTGGCCGGGGCTGCTGTGCGGCCGGGCCGTTAGTGTTCGATCGATTCAACGCGCTCCGGGCGTCCGTCCACCCAGGCCAGCAGTTGACGGACATCCTCCGGCAGGTTCTGGTCGGTGAAGTGGACGGTGAGCGGGGACTCGGCTCCTTCCAGGGAAAGTTCATACAATTGTGCATCCGGCCACGGGCGGGCCGGAGGGGGTGCGGGCGGCTTTTGCATCCCGGGGCTGTGCAGTGCGGCGGCGAAGGCCTCGGCAGCGGGTTCAGGCAGCGCGGCAGCATCCAGTTCGGTCCGGGCCACCATCCCGGCAATGCCGCCGCCCCGGCGGATTGTCAGCTTCATTTCAGGACCCCAACCCCCTTCCAGGCGGCTTCGACGGCGTCGCGCTCAGTGCTGCTGAAGAGGCTGCCGGCCACGTCCACGGTGGCCCGTGCGGCCTCGTCGAACTGGGAGTTGGGCCGCAGCCTGGTGGTCAGCACCGTGTACCAGATCTTTCCGGCTTTCTCCCAGGCGAAGCCGCCCAGGGCGGTGGCCGCCAGGTAGAACGCGTGGTTGGGGATGCCGGAATTGACGTGCACGCCACCGTTGTCGTTGCGGGGGTCGTTGTTGTCGGGCAGGTCCACATAGTCCTTCATGTGCCCGGGTTGCCGGTCGCCGGAGTAGGCCGTGCCCGGCTTGCTCATCGAGCGAAGGGCGGCACCCAGCCCGGGGACCAGGATCCCCTCGCCGATCAGCCAGTCGGCGTCGGCCGCGGACTGTTTGAGGCCGTACTGCTTAACGAGGGAGCCAAAGACGTCGGAGAAGGACTCATTCAACGCCCCCGACTGCTTGCTGTAGATGAGCCCGGCCGTGAGTTCGGTGACGCCGTGGGTCAGTTCGTGGCCGATCACGTCCACGGCCCGGGTGAGCCCGCCGACCTGGAAGATCTTGCCGCTGCCGTCCCCGTAGACCATCTGGGCACCGTCCCAGAAGGCGTTGTCGAAGGCAACGCCATAGTGGACGGAGGAGACGAGTTCCTGCCCGGCCCCGTCCAGGGAGTTGCGCCCAAGGATGTCACGGTAGAAATCATAGGTGGCCGCGCTGCCGTCGTAGGCCTGGTTCACGGCCTCATCGGAGGCGGGTGGCTCCCCCCAACCCCGGATGCGGACACCGGGCAGAAAGGTCCTGCCGTTGGTCTGGTTGTCGTAGACGGTCAGCCGGCGCTCCGGCGTGGCCGCGAAGCCGACCAATTGGCTGATGTTCAGGTTCAGCTGGCGGTTCAAGTGGCCCATCACGGCCCGCTGGGAGCGGATGGCGGCGGAGGTGGCCAGTGCGCGGACGGCCGCCTCGCGCTGGTCCGCATTCCCCGTGACAGCCAGCCGGCCGAGCATGTCGGGCGGGGCGATGCTGCAGCATGGTTGGGACTCGGTGGGTTTCATGGTGGTTCCTTTTCTCCGGTGGTGCGCTCAGGCGAGCAGCGGGATGCGGAAAACCTGGCCGGGGAAGATCAGGTTCGGGTTGGTGATGATGTCACGGTTCGCCTCGAAAATGTCGTTGGCTGTGGTGTTCTGGCCCTGCTGGGCGGCGATCTGGGTGAGGTTGTCCCCGCCCTTGACCTCATAGAGCTTGAAGCCCTGCAGGGCGGTGAACAAGGTGACGTGGACAATGTTCAGGTCGGGCCCCGGCGGGTGGATGCCGGAGGGGTCGTCGCCGAACACCTGCAACGTCACGTGGGCGCCGCGGGCGGGGGCGTTGCCCAACGTGACGGTGTTGCCAAAGTCATGGATGACACCCATGGAACCGGCCCCGTGGATGTTTCCGCTGCCCAGTGGGTGGCCGGTGCCGTCCAGGACCCGCCACAGCACCACCGCCTCAAAGCCGGTGCCGAACCCGGCGACCACAAACTGCTTCCCGATCAGGTCATTTCTGCCGGGCTGGCGGACTTCGATCAAGCGTGGTGCCACCATGGCGAACCTCCCTCTGGTAGGTCCCCCCATGATGCTCCGGAAACGACCGCCGGGCAAGGGGAACTAGGATGGCCTCACACGGCGCGCCCCCGCAGTTCGGGGACGCGCCGGCCCATTCACCGTCGAATCCGAGGTGCACAGTGACAACGCCTGAAGATCTCCGTCCCCACCCCGGCCCGGCCGTGCGCGCGCGGCGCCGATGGGGCGCGGCGGCGATGGCCGGAGTGGTTCTCTATGCCGGTGTCGATGTGGTCCTGCAACAGCTGCCGCCGCACTACAGCCCCGTGAGGGACGCCGAGAGCAACCTGGCCGTGGGGCCGTTCGGCTGGGTCATGAGACTGAACTTCCTTGGCCGGGCGGCGACGACCCTTTGCGTGGTGCGTGCTGTCTGCCACACCGGGCCCGCGTCACGGCGCAGGAGCTGCGGCGCCGTCCTTCTGGGGATCGGCGGGGCCTGCTCGGGGGTCCTGGCCTTCTTCAACACCGACATCGCCACGGGCAGCACTCCGGCGGCGGCCCCGGGTGAAGCCGGCCCGGGTGCAGACGGCCCCGGTGAAGCCGGCCCCGGTGCAAACGCGACGGCGGCCGGATTCGCCGGCACCGCCTTGTCCGCCACCACCTGGACCGGAACCGTCCATCTTGCGGTGGCAGGGACCGGCTTCATGTCGGCGCTCGCCGGCATGGCGGTCCTGACCGGGTGGTTGGGCGGCGTTGTCCCGTTGCGGCGGACGCGGAAGGCCGCCGCAGTCTTCGCCGGGATTGCCGCCGCCGGGCTGGGCTCGACGGTCCTGGCAGGGCGCCACTTCCCGGCCGTGCTCGGGGCGGCGGAGCGGATGGCACTGGCCGGAATCCTCGGGTGGGCCTTCGCCGTGTCCGCGGGCCTGCGGTCCCTGAAGGGCCGAAGCTGAGGGCACGCGCCCGCCCGCCGCGTCCGCGTTGGTCCGGCGGCGTCAGGCGGCCAGGAGGCGGACCACGGCTTCGGCGGTGACGCGGCTGAAGCCGTGGCAGTGGACAGTGGTCAGCGCGGTGCCGGCGGGATCCCCTGCGGCCGGTGCCAGGCCGGCGTTGATGCACAGTGCCCGGGGTGCGACGGCGGCCACCTGGGCCAGGGTTGCCAGCTGCTCCGCGGACGCCAGGGAATCGACCAGCACCAGCACCGGTTCGCCCTGGGACGCGGCGGCCGAGACCAGGTCGGAGAGGTCCTCCGGGCTCAGGGACGCTGCATCGGGCAGGCAGACCTGGTGGCCGTCCAGCAGCGCTTCGGCAAGGAAGTTCTTCGTGGGGCCGGCGGCCATGTTGTGCCCGGTCCGGGCGTCGAGCAGCACCACCACGGTGTCCGGACCGGCCAGCGAGGCGGGGCCGGAGCCCCGGTCCACGCGGCAGGCGCGGGCGGCAACACCCACCCAGTCCATGTCGTCCGTGCCTGCAAGGGGGGCGGGAACCTCCCGGGCCCACTGGGCGAAGGCCGCCACGCGCGCCGCGGACGCCTGCAGCACGGCGACAGGCAGGCGGCCGGAGGAGACGGCGTCGAGCACGGCATTAAACACCTCGACATAGCAGGATTCATCGTCGCGGCCCGTGGTGTAGGCGTTGAGCGGGTTGCCCACGCACAGCAGGTCCGCCCCGGCCAGCAGTGCCAGGACGGCGCCCTCGCCAGGCCCCACCGTGGCGCGCACGGCGGCCATGTCCAGGGCGTCGGTGACCAGCAGGCCCGTGAATCCCATCTCCCGCAGCAGTGCCCCGGCGCGCGGGTTCAAGGTGGCCGGGGCCCCGCCCAACTCGGGGACAATGAGGTGGGCGCCCATCACGGCGGCCACCCCGGCGTCGAACGCGGCCTGGAACGGCGGCAGGTGGTGGTCACGCATTTGGGCCATGGTCAGCTCCACCCGTGCCACGTCCAGGTGCGAGTCCGCCACGGTGTCGCCATGCCCCGGAAAATGCTTGACGCACGCACCGACCCGCTGCGACTGGATCCCTGCCACGGCCGCTGCAACATGGGTGCTGACCAGCTGGGTGGAGGAGCCAAAGGCGCGCACACCAATGACCGGGTTAAGTGGGTTGGTGTTGACGTCGGCAACGGGGGCGATGGCCAGGTTCACCCCGGCGTCCCGGCACAGGCGTCCGATCGCACGGCCCGCGGCGGCCGTCACCGCAGGGTCGTCCAGGGCCCCGAGCACGGCGGCGCCGGGGATCCTCGAGCCGTCGCGGGCCTGCAGGCGCGTCACGTTTCCGCCTTCCTCGTCCACGCCGACGACGGCGGACGGGTTGGCTTCGCGGATGGCGGCCGAGAGCGCCGGGAGCTGGTGCGGGTCATCCGGGTCGATGTTGTGGCTGAAGTAGACCGCGCCGGCCAGGCCGTTGCGCAGCGCCCGCTCCAGCCAGCCCGGAACCGTGGTGCCGACGAAGCCGGGCCAGATGACGGAATTGACCAGCCGGGGCAGCACGCCGGCAGGGGCGCCGGCAAGCCGCCCGGCAGGTGCGGGGACAGGGGCGTGGGCTGGGTCACGGTGGGCCATGGCTGAAAGCCTACCCGGTGGTAGTGGCATAAACTTGAGGTGTCGCCATCATCGACCAACCCCTGGAGAAATTCTGTGACCAGCGTTCTTGACCGTGTTCCCATCCGCCGGGCCCTGATCTCGGTTTACGACAAAACCGGTTTGGAGGAATTGGCAGCTGGCCTGCACGCCGCCGGCGTTTCGATCGTCTCCACGGGGTCCACCGCAGCGCGGATATCCGCCTCGGGCGTGCCGGTGACCGAGGTGTCCGAGCTGACCGGCTTCCCCGAATGCCTGGACGGCCGGGTCAAGACGCTGCACCCCATGGTCCACGCCGGCATCCTGGCCGACCGCCGCCTGCCGGACCACGTCCGCCAGTTGGCGGAACTGCATGTGGAGCCGTTCGACCTGGTGGTGGTGAACCTCTACCCGTTCGTTGACACCGTGAAGTCCGGTGCCGGGCAGGACGCCGTGGTGGAGCAGATTGACATTGGCGGTCCCTCCATGGTGCGTGCCGCGGCCAAAAACCACCCGTCGGTGGCCGTGGTGGTTGACCCCGCCAGGTACCCCGACGTGGTGCTGGCCGCCGCCGAGGGCGGGTTCACCCTGGTGGCACGCCAGCGCCTGGCCGCCGCCGCCTTCGCCCACACCGCCGCCTACGACAACGCCGTGGCCGCGTGGACGTCCGCGCAGTTCCTGGACGTGGATGGCGACGGCACCATCGACTGGCCCGCCTACGCCGGCTACTCGCTGGAACGCTCCGAGGTGCTGCGCTACGGCGAAAACCCGCACCAGCAGGCGGCACTCTACGTGGACAAGGCCGCCCCGGCCGGCATCGCCCAGGCCGACCAGCTGCACGGCAAGGCCATGAGCTACAACAACTTCGTCGACGCCGACGCCGCCCTGCGCGCCGCCTTCGACTTTGACGGCCCGGCCGTGGCCGTGGTCAAGCACGCCAACCCGTGCGGGGTGGCCGTGGGCTCCGCCGACGCCGCGGACCCGATTGCCGACGCCCACCGCAAGGCCCACGCCTGCGACCCCCTGTCCGCGTTCGGCGGGGTCATTGCCGCGAACCGCACCGTCACCGCCGGCATGGCGCAGACCGTGAAGGACATCTTCACCGAAGTGGTCATCGCCCCCGACTTTGAGCCGGAGGCCGTGGCGATCCTGTCGGCGAAAAAGAACATCCGCCTGCTGGCCCTGCCGGAGGGCTACGACCGCTACCCGGCCGAGGTCCGCCAGGTCTCCGGCGGCATGCTGGTCCAGATGTCGGACCGGATCGACGCCGACGGCGACAACCCCGCCAACTGGACCCTTGCCGCCGGGCCCGCCGCCGACGACGCCACGCTGGCCGACCTCGCCTTCGCCTGGACGGCCGTCCGTGCCGCCAAGTCCAACGCCATCCTCCTCGCCAACCACGGCGCCACGGTCGGCATTGGCATGGGCCAGGTCAACCGCGTCGACTCCTGCAAGCTCGCCGTCGAACGCGCCAACACGCTCGGAGTTGTTGTTGAGTCCGGCGTCGACGCGGCCGGCGGAGCCGCGGGTGCCGCGGAAGGCGCCGTCTCCGAGCAGCGCTCACGGGGTTCCGTGGCCGCCTCGGATGCGTTCTTCCCCTTCGCCGACGGCCTGGCGATCCTGCTCGACGCCGGCGTCCGCGCCGTGGTCCAGCCCGGGGGGTCCGTCCGTGACGAGGAAGTTGTTGCAGCAGCCAACGCCGCAGGCATCACCATGTACTTCACCGGCGCCCGGCACTTCTTCCACTAATACCGTTTCCGGGGCACGACGCCGGGCCGTCACCTTTCGGGCGAAAGGTGACGGCCCGGCGTCGTGCGTTAACGTCCGCCTCCCGGATGGGAAAAGCTCGGCAAACGGGTCGCAGGGTGACATGCCCGTGTGACCTAAATGGTGCAGTAGCCAAAGGGGGAGTGGATACAAGAATCCGGACACTGCCAGCTGATTCCTGCCGGCAAATCCTACTGGGCCGGGCCGGGAAGGCGCGAACCGAGTTCGGCGTCCAGACGCAGCAGGCCGTTGCCGTCCCCGCCGATCAGCTGCACGCGGCCAATGATCTCGGCCACGGTGGCCTCCTCCTCCAACTGCTCGCTGATGAACCAAGTCAGCAGCGGGATGGAGTCAATGTCGCCCTCTTCCTGGGCCAGCCGGTACAGGCCGCGGATGGACTCGGACACCTTCTGCTCGTGGGCCAGGGCGGACTTGAACGCCGCCAGGACCGTGTCGATGGCCAGGGCAGGTGCAGGAATGGCCGCAATCCGGGGGCGCGCGTCGCGGTCGGTCATGTGGCTGATGAACTTCTGCGCGTGCACCAGTTCCTCGTCCGACTGGGCCAGGAACCATTGGCAAATGCCGGGCAGGTCCTGGACATCCATTTCGATGGAGAGCTGGCGGTATACCACGGCCGCCTCGATCTCCATGGTTACCTGGTCGTTGATGGCTTGTTCTAGTTTTCCCGTGAGCTTCATATTTCCACGCTACCCACGCCGGCCGCTTCTGTCAGGTGGCCGGGTCACAAATGGGGGCTCCGTCCCCGCCCGATACGCGGCAAAGCGGAGCCCTCGGGTAAGTTGGAAGGGAACAATATCGAAAGCAGTTGCGCAGATATCCGTTGAATTTTCGTAGGAGACGCCTCACCCATGGCAAAGATTATCTACACCCACACCGACGAAGCCCCCATGCTGGCGACGTATTCGCTGCTGCCGATTGTCCAGGCGTTTGCCTCGACGGCGGGCGTTGACATCGAGACACGCGACATCTCACTCTCCGGGCGCATCATTGCCGTCTTTGGCGACTACCTTGCCAAGGACCAGCGGATCGAGAATGCACTGTCTGAACTCGGTGCCCTGGCCAAGGACGCGGACGCCAACATCGTCAAGCTGCCCAACATCAGCGCGTCCATCCCGCAGCTCAAGGCCGCCGTCGCCGAGCTCCAGGGCCAGGGTTATGCACTGCCGGACTACCCGGACGACCCCTCCACCGATGAGGAAAAGGACGTCCGCGCCCGCTACGACAAGATCAAGGGCAGCGCCGTGAACCCGGTGCTGCGTGAAGGCAACTCGGACCGCCGCGCACCGCAGTCGGTGAAGAACTACGCCAAGGCCAACCCGCACAGCATGGGTGCCTGGAGCGCCGATTCCAAGACCAACGTGGCCACCATGGATCAAGACGATTTCCGCCACAACGAAAAGTCAGTAGTCATCGGCGCTGATGACAAGATCAAAATCCAGTTCGTCGCCGCCGACGGCTCCGTCACGGTCCTCAAGGACGCGTTCCCCGTGCTGGCGAATGAGATCGTGGACGGCACCCTCATGCGGGCCGCAGCACTCGATGAGTTCCTGGCGGCCCAGGTGGCCCGCGCGAAGAAGGAGGGCATTCTGTTCTCCGCCCACCTCAAGGCCACCATGATGAAGGTTTCGGACCCCATCATCTTCGGCCACGTCGTGAAGGCGTACTTCCCTGAACTGTTCGCCAGCTACGGCGACGCCCTCGCCGCCGCCGGTCTCAGCCCCGCCAACGGCCTGGCCTCCATTCTCAACGGCCTGGATGTGCTGCCCGCCGACGTGCGCGAGGGCATCTTGTCCGCCATCAACAAGGGGTACGACGACGGCCCCGCCCTGGCCATGGTCGATTCCGACAAGGGAATCACCAACCTGCACGTCCCCTCCGACGTGATTGTGGACGCCTCCATGCCCGCCATGATCCGCACCTCCGGCCACATGTGGGGCGCCGACGGGCAGGAACACGACACCCTCGCCGTCCTGCCGGACAGCAGCTACGCCGGCGTCTACCAGGTGACCATTGAGGACTGCCGCGCCCACGGCGCGTTCGACCCGACCACCATGGGCACCGTCCCCAACGTCGGCCTCATGGCCCAGGCGGCGGAAGAATACGGCAGCCATGACAAGACGTTCGAGATCGCCGAGGCCGGCACCGTGCAAATCGTCAACACGGCCGGCGTCGTGCTCATTGAGCACAACGTTGCCGCCGGCGACATTTGGCGCGCCTGCCAGGTCAAGGACATCCCCGTCCGCGACTGGGTCAAGCTGGCCGTGACCCGCGCCCGCGCGTCGGCGATGCCTGCCGTGTTCTGGCTCGATGAAACCCGTGCCCATGACGCCACGCTGATCAAAAAGGTCACCGAGTACTTAAAGGACCACGACACCGATGGCCTGGACATCCGCATCATGTCCCCGGAAAAGGCCACGGCCTTCACCCTGGAGCGGATCCGCCGCGGCGAGGACACCATCTCCGTCACCGGCAACGTGCTGCGCGACTACCTGACCGACCTGTTCCCGATCCTGGAACTGGGCACCAGCGCCAAGATGCTCTCCGTGGTGCCCCTGATCGCCGGCGGCGGACTGTTTGAAACCGGCGCCGGCGGCTCCGCCCCGAAGCACATGGCCCAGCTCATCAAGGAAAACCACCTGCGCTGGGACAGCCTGGGCGAATTCCTGGCCCTCGCCGTCAGCTTTGAGCACCTGGCCGTCTCCAAGGGCAACGCCCGGGCGCAAATCCTGGCCGACACCCTGGACCGGGCCACCGGGACCTTCCTGCTGGAAAACAAGTCCCCCAAGCGCAAGGTCGGGGAGATCGACAACCGCGGCAGCCACTTCCACCTGGCCAAGTTCTGGGCACAGGAACTGGCCGCCCAGACGGCCGACTCCGAGCTGGCGGCAGCCTTTTCCACGGTCGCCGCCGAACTGACAGACAACGAGGGGACCATCATTTCCGAGTTGCTGGCCGTGCAGGGCTCACCGGTTGACCTGGGCGGCTACTACCGCACCGACGCCGCCAAGGTCGCCGCCGTCATGCGCCCGTCCGCCACGCTGAACAAGGCCATCGACGCGCTCAACCGCTAACCGGTCAAACCCGGCCACCCGGGACAACAAACTGGGAACCCGTCTCCAACAGGAGGCGGGTTTCCCTTGTCCCCGGCTGCCGCCGTCGTGCGGTTCACTGCAGGAGGGCTTCCGTTATCAGATCTTTACGCCCAAATGTGTCGCATGCCACATGTTGGGAGGTAGTGTCAGAACTCGTGAAGCGCAAGACCTTCCGGCGGACGACGACGTCCGGCGGATCTTGCGCCGTACTCCGGAAGGCATATCCATGAATCGCAAAAAAGCCATGACCACCTTGGCGGCTGCCGCCACCTTGGGCATGCTTCTGGGAGGGTGCGCCAACCAGGCCGCCCCCGAGAACAGCTCCAGCGCCGGCGGGGGTTCCTCCTCCGTCAACATCCCCGCGCTGACCTCCATTGAAACCCCGAAGGATGCGGTGCTCCCCGCAGGCGACGGGAAAGCAACCTGCCCGGCAACCACCACGCTGGCCTACATTGGCGCCGAGACCGGGGCCAACGCCCAGCTGGGCATCAACATCTTCAACGGCGTCCAGCTGGCCATCGACCAGCACAACAAGGCCAACTCCGGCTGCCAGGTCCAATTCAAGAAATTTGACACCGAAGGGGACCCAAACAAGGCCACCGGCCCGGTCACCCAGGCCACGAAGGAGCCGGGCATCATCGGCGTGGTCGGCCTGCCGTTCTCCGGCGAATCCAAGGCAACCGGCAACATCTTCGAACAGCAGAAGCTGGTCCACATCACCCCGGCCGCCACAAACCCGACACTGACCGACAACGGCTGGACCACGTTCTTCCGCGGACTGGGCAATGACGCAGTCCAGGGCCCGGCGGCGGCGAAGTTCATCACCGGCAAGCTGGGGGCCAAGAAGGTCTACCTGGTCCAGGACGACTCCGACTACGGCATCGGCCTGGGCAAGACCACCTCAGACGGCCTGGGTTCGGCCCTGATCGGCACGGACAAGGTCACCACCGGCCAGAAGGACTTCTCGGCCACGATCTCCAAGATCATGAATGCCAAGGCCGACGCCGTGTTCTACTCGGGCTACTATGCCGAGGGCGCCCCGTTTGACCAGCAGCTGGTGTCCAAGGGCTTCACCGGAACGTTCATCGGCCCGGATGGGCTCAAGGATGACCAGTTCATCAAGCAGGCCGGAGAAGCATCCTCCAATGCTTTCTTCACCTGCCCGTGCATCCCGGGAGAATTGATCCCGTCCTTCGAGACGGCGTACAAGACCGCTTTCAACATGGAACCGGGCACGTACTCCATTGAGGGTTACGACGCCGCGACCGTGCTTCTGGCGGGCATTGACGCCGGCAACCAGGACCGGGCCAAGCTCCTCACCTGGGTTAAGGGCTACGACAAGGACGGCCTCAGCAAGCACTACAAGTGGAACGACAAGGGCGAGCTGCAGGCCCCGACGGTCTACGGCTACAAAGTTGACAATGGCAAGATCGTTCCGATCGGTGCCATCGGCGAGTAATCTGAACGCAACAGGCTGTGGGACGGGGGACCTCCGGCCCACAGCCTTTGCGTGCCACCTAATCCCGTTCGTTCTACCGGCAGCACCCGTCCCATCCAACGCCGTGGCCGCTGCCAAGATCAGGATGTCCGCATGATTCCCACCCTTCTCACCATGCTCCCCGCAGACGACAGCAGCTGGATCACCTTCGACATACCGTCGCTGATGCAGAATTTTTGGTCCGCCACCTTTGACGGGTTGACGTTTGGATCTATCTACGCCCTCGTGGCCCTCGGCTACACGCTGGTCTACGGCGTGCTAAACCTCATCAACTTTGCCCACTCCGAAGTGTTCATCATGGGCTGCTACGGGGTGTTCTTCACCCTCAGCTTTCTGGGCTTCGGCCCTTCCGTCCCGAACCTTTCAGTGGCCGCGATCATCGTCAATCTGCTGCTGGCACTCGTCGTGGCCATCTGCGCCTCGGCGCTCACGGCCTTCCTCCTTGAGCGGCTGGCCTACAAACCATTGCGCAAACGCAACGCGCCCCGCCTGGTCTTCCTGATCACGGCGATCGGCGCCTCCTTCACCATCCAGTACACAATCTTCCTGGTCCGCGGCCCGAATCCGGAGCCTGCCCTGACCATGTTCAGGTCCAAGCCGATCTTCGAGGTCTTCGGCACCTACATCTACGACCAGCAGCTGATCATTGTCATTGCGGCCGTGATCATGATGGTCATCACCGAACGCTTCATCAGCAAGTCCCGCACCGGGCGCGGCATCCGCGCCGTGGCCCAGGACCCGGACACCGCCACGCTGATGGGCGTGAACAAGGAAAAGATCATCATCACCACCTTCGTGATTGGCGGCATCCTGGCCGGCGCGGCCGCCCTGTTCTACGTCATGAAGATTCCCTCCGGCGTCCAGTACAACGGCGGCTTCATCCTGGGCATCAAGGCGTTCGCCGCCGCAGTCCTGGGTGGCATCGGAAACGTCCGGGGCGCCCTGCTCGGCGGCCTGCTTCTCGGGCTCATCGGCAACTACGGGCAAATCCTGCTGGGCAATTCCCAGTGGACAGATGTTGTGGCATTCGTTGTCCTGGTGCTCGTGCTGCTGTTGCGGCCCGAAGGCATCCTGGGCACGTCGCTGGGAAGGAGCAAGGCATGAGCATGGTAGACGGGCCCACCCCGCTGCACACGGCCAAGGGAGACCAGGCGGCTGAGGACCGCGAGGCAATCGGCACCCCGCCCGGCTCCAGTGCCGCCGCCCGCCGCAGCGGCTGGTTCGGCGGCTTGAGCGAGAAATGGCAGGCCCTGCCGCGCCAAAAGCAATGGGCATTCCTGATCATCGTGGTGGTCCTTGCCTACCTGCTGCCGATCATCAACCCGCCGCTGATTTCCACCGAGCCGGGCAACGATTTCGCCCTGGCCTGCCAGACCATGGCAGTCTGGGCGCTCGTGGCCGTGGGACTGAACATCGTGATCGGCTATGCCGGCCTGCTGGATTTGGGCTACATCGCCTTCTTCGCCGTAGGCTCCTACGTGACGGCGATGCTGACCAGTTCCGACTCCACCTTCCTGAAGATCCCCTACCTGTGGACCATCCCGGTGGCCATGGCGGTGACGATGTTCTTTGGCGTGCTGCTGGGCGTGCCAACGCTGCGCCTGCGTGGCGACTACCTGGCCATCGTGACGTTGGGTTTCGGTGAAATCGTCCGTATTCTCGCCACCATCATCCCGGCCCTGAAGGGCCAGGTCGGCTTCCAAAACGTGGGCCACCCGCCGGGAACGGACTCCTCCGGCGTTCCGATTTTCGCCAACTCCAACGGCACGCCCTGGTATTGGCTGACTTTAACAATTTTGATCATTGTGCTGCTGTTTGCCGGCAATCTGGAACGCAGCCGGGTGGGCCGGAACTGGATCGCCATCCGCGAGGATGAGGACGCCGCAGAGACCATGGGTGTCCCCACGTTCAAGTACAAGGTGTGGGCGTTCGCCATCGGCGCCGGCGTTGGCGGTCTCTCCGGGGCCCTGATGTCCGGGCAGGTTGGTTTTGTGAACAACCAGAAGTTCGACGTCGTCACCTCCATCCTGTTCGTTGCCGCCGTCGTGCTTGGCGGCGCCGGGAACAAGGTCGGCGCCATCCTCGGCGGCGCGCTCGTGGCCTACATACCACTGAGGTTCACCGCAATCGCCGACTACAAGTACCTCATCTTTGGCCTGGCGCTGGTGCTGATCATGATCTACCGCTCGCACGGTCTCCTGGCGGCCAGACAGCAATTGCTGGCCTACGGCCAGAAGGCGTACGCCTCGGTAAAAAAGTCCGGTGATGCCAAGACTTCCAAGAAGCCTGCGGTGGCCGGAGAGGAGGCATCATGACCGAATCAATGCAGTCCGAGGGCCGTCACGCAGGCGACGCGGACACGGAAGTAGCCGAGGCCGCAGCCCCGGAACGCGACATCGCCGTCAAGGTGGGGGATGACCTCGTCGAGGTGCGAAACATGACCATGAAGTTTGGCGGACTGCTCGCCTTGGATGACATCAGCTTCACGATCAAGCGCGGCGAGATCCTGGGACTGATCGGGCCCAACGGCGCCGGCAAGACCACCTGCTTTAATGCCATGACCGGGGTGTACAAGCCGACCAATGGTCAGGTGCTGCTGGAGGGCAAGTTGCTCAACGGCATGAAACAACACAAAATCACCCGGGCGGGCCTGGCCCGCACCTTCCAGAACATCCGCCTGTTTGGTGAGATGACGGCGCTGGAAAACGTGGTGGTGGGCTTGGATGCCAGGCACAAGACGTCCGTGATCGGCGCCCTGCTGCGCCTGCCGCGGCACATCCGGGAGGAGAAGACCGCCATTGAGCGCGGGATGGCCCTGCTGGAATTCGTCGGGATCGCCGACCAGGCCGCCACGCTGTCCCGGCACCTGCCGTACGGCAGCCAGCGCCGCCTGGAAATTGCGCGGGCCCTGGCCACCGACCCCAAGGTGCTGTGCCTGGACGAACCGGCCGCCGGCTTCAACCCGGCCGAAAAGCAAGAGCTCATGCAGCTCATCCGCACCATCCGGGACGACGGCTACACGGTGCTGCTCATTGAGCACGACATGAAGCTGGTCATGGGAGTGACCGACAGGATTGTGGTGCTGGAGTTCGGGAAGAAGATTGCCGACAACGTGCCATCCGTGATCAGGGAAGACCCCAAGGTCATTTCCGCCTACCTAGGGGAGCCCGAAGATGACTTTGCTTGAGCTGAAAAATATCTCCGTGCATTACGGACGTATCCAGGCGATCAAGGACATGTCCTTCACCGTGGAGGAAGGGGAGATCGTATCCCTGATCGGCGCCAACGGCGCCGGCAAGACCACCACGATGAAGACCATCTCCGGCCTGCTGAATCCCTCCGAGGGGTCCATCAAGTTCATGGACGAGGACATCACGAAGATGAAGGCGCACATCCGGGTGGTGCAGGGGATCTCCCAAGCGCCGGAAGGACGCGGGATCTTCCCGGCCATGACGGTGCTGGAAAACCTGGACATGGGCACGTTTGGCCGCAAGGACCGCAGTGGGGTGGCGGAGGACCTGGAACGGGTGTTCACGCTTTTCCCGCGGCTGAAGGAGCGTGAGAAGCAGTTCGGCGGCACCATGAGCGGCGGCGAGCAGCAGATGCTCGCCATTGGCCGGGCACTGATGTCCCGGCCCAAGCTGCTGCTGCTGGACGAGCCCTCCATGGGGCTGGCCCCGCAGTTCATCCGCCAGATCTTCAAGATCGTCACGGAGATCAACTCCCAGGGCACCACGGTGCTGTTGGTGGAGCAGAACGCCAACCAGGCCCTGGCCCGGGCGCACCGGGGGTTCGTGCTGGAGACAGGGGAGATCACGCACAGCGGCACCGGGAAGGAACTGCTGGCCAACCCGGCCATCAAGGAGGCCTACCTGGGAGTGGGCTGATCCGCCCGCCTTGACCAACGCTCGCTCAGGTCAGGGTGCAAAGCGGGCAACGCTCCTTCAGCTTTAGCCCTGAACGACGGACCGCTCCTTCAGCTTTCGGGGCGAAACAGCGAACGCTCCCTCATTCACTGAGGGAGCGTTTCGCATGTGACCGCGGAAGGTGAGCGAGCGTCGGGCAAAAGGGGCCGGAAAGTGAGCGAGCGTCGGGGGTGGGTGCCGGGTTCGGGGGCTTGTCTCCAGGGGGTGACTAGCTGCGCATCATAAGTCGGTGCGGGAGTCGTTCGGGTAGGTGACGCCGATCTGGCGGCGGGCCTCGTCGAAAAGTTCCAGGATGGCCACGGAATCGTCCAGGGGCATGGTGGCGCTTTCGGTCAGTCTGGCCTGGATGCAGCGGGTGACCTCGCGCAGCTGGTACGTGTAACCGCGGCCGGGGTGCTCGAAGGATTCCGTGCGTTCACCGTCCCAGCCGACCGAAACCCGCAGCCCCTGGGGGTTGTTGACCGAACCGACCGTCTCAATGAAGCCCTTGGTCCCGGCCACGGCGGCCGTCCGCGGACCGTGCGAGGTGAGGTAGCTCATCAGCTGGGCCTGCGCCCCGTTGGCATAGCTGAGGGTGAGCGTGTTTTGGCTGTCGACGCCCAGCGTCGTCAGCTCGGCCGTTGCCGATACCGTGTCCGGCCGGCCCAGGGCGGCCCACGCCCACAGCAGCGGGTAGACGGTGATGTCCAGCAGGGTGCCGCCGCCGTCGGCCGGGGCCCAGACCCGTGAGGTCTCATCCATCGGGGCCGGGAAGCCGAGGTCGGCCCGCACCCACTTCACTTCGCCGATTTCGCCGGCTTCGATGATTTCCAGGGCGCGCTGGAAGCCGGGCACAAACCTGGCCCACACGGCCTCCATGAGGAACAGTTTCCGCTCCCGCGCCAGCCCGGCCAGGGACCGCGCCTCGGCGGCGGTGACGGTCAGCGCCTTCTCGCACAGGACGTGCTTGCCGGCCTCCAGCGCGGCCCGGGCGATGTCGTAGTGCTGGGCGTGCGGCGTGGCAATGTACACCACGTCCACGTCCGGGTCCTGCACCAGCTGGACGTGGCCCGCGGCACCCAGGCCGTCCGGTCCGCCGTCGTAATAGCTGGCGGCGAAGCCGAACTTTTGGGCAAACGCGGTGGCACTTGCCTCCCGGCGCGAGCTCACCGCCTGCAGCACGGCGTCCTGGAGCAGGGCGAGGTCGGCGGTGACGGTGTTGGCAATGTTGCCGGTCGCCACCACGCCCCAGCGCAGCGCAGCGCCCGTGGCGGCGAGGGTCTCGGGATTGATCGTGGTGTACCAGTCGGGACGGCCGACAAAGCGGGGAATGGTCATGGTCCCAGTCTGCCAGTTGCCGTTCGCGGGAGGCGAAAATGACAAAGGCCCCGGACCACGTCGTCCTGTTGAACGACGTCGTGCGGGGCCTTGGCCTGTGATGCGGACCGGGCGCGGCTGCTACTTGGTCAGCGGGGCCAGGATCTTGTCATTCGCGTATTCCTCGGCAGCATTGGCCTTGGTCACGATCTTGGGAACCAGCAGGAACGCCGGAACCACCTTGGTGCCGTTGTTGTAGGAGGACGGGTCGTTGATCTCCGGCTTGGTGCCCTTCTGCAGCTCCTTGACCATCTCGATGGCGTGGTTGACGAGCGCCGTGGTGTCCTTGTTAATGGTGGAGTATTGCTCCCCGGCCATGATGGACTTGACGGATTCAACCTCGGAATCCTGGCCGGTGACGGTCGGAACGGGCTTGCCGGCAGCCTTCACGGACGTGATGATGGCCCGTGCCAGCGTGTCGTTCGGGGACAGCACGCCGTCCAGGGAGGTGCTGCCGTAACTGCCGACCAGGAGGGAGTCCATGCGCTTCTGCGCGTTCTCCGCCTTCCACCCCTGGGTGACGGCCTGCTCAAACGTCTTCTGTCCGGAAACCACCTTGAGCGTTCCGTCGGCGATCTTTGGCTGGAGCACCTTCATGGCGCCGTCGAAGAAGACCTTGGCGTTGGCGTCGTCCGGGGATCCGGCAAAGAGTTCAATGTTGTAAGGTCCGTTCGGCTTCTTCGCCTTCATGCCGTCCAGCAGGGCCTGGCCCTGGAGTTCGCCGACCTTGAAGTTGTCGTAGGCGACGTAGTAGTCAACGTTGGGGGTGTTCAGCAGCAGGCGGTCATAAGCGATCACCGTGGCGCCGGCATCCTTGGCCTGCTTGAGTTGCGTGCCGAGCTGCCCGCCGTCGATGGCTCCAACGATGATGACTTTGGCGCCCTTGGTGACCATGGCGCTGATTTGGTTCTGCTGCTCTGAGACACCATTGTTGGCAAACTGGACGTCGCCCTTGAATCCGGCCTGGGTCAGGCCGTCATTGAACAGCTTTTCGGCAAGCACCCAGTTTTCGCTGGTCTTCTGTGGCAGGGCCACACCAATCAGGGACCCCGCGGCGAAGCCGCCGGTGCCGCCGCTGGCCGATGCTGCCGGGGTTTCGGCGCGCCCACACCCCGTGAGCGCCAGGGCGGAAACCGCCAGGACAACCGCCATCGATTTGGCGGCCTTGTTGAGCTTGAACATTATTGTTAGCTTTCTGTTGGTTTTCGTAAAGTAATGCGCTGGGGGAGAGATTCTAGGCTTCGGTCCGGACAGCATCCTTGAGCGGTTCGGCAACGGCCAGGTCCGGATTGTCCCGGCCGCCGAGCCGTTTCATCATCAGGCCGATGAAGGACGCCTTGCCCTGGGACTTGTTGTAGACGTCGAAGACAACGGCGGCCAGCAGGACCAGGCCCTTGATGATCTGGGTCATGTCCGAACCGACCCCCATGAGCTGGAGTCCGTTGTTTAGTACCGCCATGACAAGGCCTCCGATCATGGAACCGACCACGGTCCCGACGCCGCCGGTGACCGCGGCACCGCCGATGAAGACGGCGGCGATGGCGTCCAGTTCCCAACCGACGCCGTCGGACGGGCCGGAGGCGTTGGAACGGGCCACGAAGATCATGCCGGCCAGGCCGGCGAGAACGGCCATATTGAGGATGACGAGGAAGTCGGTACGCTTGCTCTTGACACCGGAGAGCGCGGCTGCGTGGCGGTTGCCGCCGACGGCGTAGACGTGACGGCCGATGGTGGTCCGGGCTGAGATGAATCCGTAGGCCAGGACCAGGACGCCGAGAATGATTCCTGGAATCGGGAACGAGGTGCCGGTGCGGCCCGTGGCAAAGAGGTAGGTCACGTAAAGGACAACGGCGCACAGGATGACGATTTTGGTGATCGTGACCCACAGCGGCTTCACGCCTGCGCCGAGGGCTACCGCCTTGCGGCGGCTGCGCAGCTCACCCCAGATAAGCGCGGCAACAACCACGAGGCCGATCAGCAGGGTCAGGTTGTTATAGCCGGTGTCCGGACCGATCTCCGGCAGATAGCCGGCGCCGATGAACTGGAAGTCGGTGGACACTGGAACGGTGAGTGACTTGCCGAAGAACTGGTTGGCGCCACGGAACAGGAGCATGCCGGCCAGTGTGACAATGAAGGCCGGAATCCCCACATAGGCCACGAAGAAGCCTTGCCAGGCTCCGATGAGCGCGCCGAGGACGAGCCCCACCACAATGCCCATGTACCAGGGCAGGCCCCAGTCGCGCATGGTCAGGGCGACGACAATGCCCACGAAGGCGGCAACGGAACCCACCGACAGGTCAATGTGGCCGGCGATGATGACCAGGACCATGCCAATGGCGAGGATGAGGATATAGGAGTATCCGTTGACCAGGTTGATGACGTTGTCGGGGGTGAGGATCACCCCCCCGGTGGTGGCCTGGAAGAAGATGACGAGGGCGACGAGCGCGAAGATCATCCCGAACTGGCGTGTGTTGCCGCCGAAGAGTTGTTTGATGGCGTTCATGGTGGGGGTCCTGTTTCTTCCCTTGGTCTAGGCAGATCTCTTGGCCGCGGTCATGCGTTTCATCAACGATTCCTGGCTGGCCTGGTTTTTATTCAGGACGCCGGTGATGGCGCCTTCAAAGATGGTGTAGATGCGGTCGGAGATGCCGAGCAGTTCCGGCAGTTCCGAGGAGATGACAATGACGCCCTTGCCCTGGTTGGCCAGCTCCTGGATGATGCCGTAGATCTCGTATTTGGCGCCGACGTCGATCCCGCGGGTGGGTTCGTCGAGGATAAGCAGGTCCGGATCGGTGAACATCCACTTGGCGAGGACCACTTTTTGCTGGTTTCCGCCGGAAAGCTTGGAGACGCCCTCGTCCACGCTGGGCGTCTTCGTGCGGAGCTGCTTGCGGTACTTTTCGGCCACCGCATATTCCTTGCCAAGATTAACCACTGAACGCTTCGAGATGGCATCGAGATTTGCCGAAACCGTGGTGGTCTTGATGTCGTCCAGCAGGTTCAGGCCCAGCGTCTTTCGGTCCTCGGTGACGTATCCGAGTCCGTGCTTGATGGCCTGGGGGACGTTCCGCAAAGTGATTTCCTTGCCGTCCTTGATGATCTGTCCGGAGATGTAGTTGCCGTAGGAGCGGCCGAAGATGGAGCGTGCCAGCTCGGTGCGGCCGGCACCCATGAGGCCCGCAAAACCGACGATCTCGCCGCGGCGGACATTGAAGCTGGCATTCTTGCACACGAGGCGGTCCGCGACCTGGGGGTGGGCCACGGTCCAGTTCTTCACCTCGAAGAAGACCTCGCCGATCTTGGGGGTGTGCTCGGGGAACCTTGACTCCAGGGTCCGGCCCACCATGCCCTTGATGATGCGGTCCTCATCGACGCCGTCGGCCTTGACGTCAAGGGTCTCGATGGCCTTGCCATCCCGGATGATGGTGATGGAATCCGAGACCTGCTCAATCTCGTTGAGCTTGTGCGAGATCATGATGCAGCTGATGCCCTTGCCCTTCAGGCCCCTGATCAGGTCCAGCAGGTGCTGGGAGTCGGACTCGTTCAGGGCGGCGGTGGGCTCGTCGAGGATGAGCAGCTTGACGGACTTGTTCAAAGCCTTGGCGATTTCAACGAGCTGCTGCTTGCCGACGCCGATCTCCTTAACCGGGGTGTCGGGATCCTCCTGCAGCCCCACCCGGGCCATCAACTCCAGGGTCCGCTGGCGCGCCTCGCTCCAGTTGATGACCCCAAATTTGGTGGGTTCGTTCCCCAGGAAAATGTTCTCGGTGATGGACAGCTCGGGGATGAGTGCCAGTTCCTGGTGGATGATGACGATTCCGGCATGTTCGCTGGCGCGGATGTCCTTGAATTCGCAGGTCTCGTTCTGGAAGACGATGTCGCCTTCGTAGCTGCCGAAGGGATAAACGCCGGAGAGAACTTTCATGAGCGTTGACTTGCCCGCGCCGTTCTCGCCACAAATGGAGTGGATTTCGCTGGCGCGGACAGTGATGGAGACGTCGGACAGGGCCTTGACGCCGGGAAATTCCTTCGTGATGGAACGCATTTGGAGAATGATCGGGTTTGCGGGCGTCATATGGGTCGCCTTCCAAGACGGACGTCGTTGTCATTGCGTCACTGCCCCTGCGATCGCGGTGGGTGACGGGTTGGAGCAGAAGAATTGGCACTTAGGAAATTCAACTCGGTCAACGGCTTGGCGTCAACCCTTTAACGCAACGAGATGGTAACGGTATTAGTTGTTTTGGCTTGCCGGGTCATGTTGGAAGACGAGGGAAACTGCCCCCAGCGCTTCCGACCTTGGTCCCAGCGACGAAGTGGCGAGTGTGGTGTTTTGGCCGATCACGGGTACTGCGTGGCGCAGGAGCCCGCGCCGGATCGGAGCGAGCAACAGCTCTCCCAGCGTTGCCAGCGGACCCCCGATGACGATGACGTCCGGGCTCATGAGGTTGGAGACGGTGGCCAGTGCCCGCCCGATTGCGGTGCCGGCGTCCTCCAGCACCCGCAACGTGGTGGCCTCGCCTGCCAAGGCGTGGCGGACAATCTCCTCAACGTCGACGGGATGGGATTTGTCCCGGCTAAGTAGCTGGATCATGGTTGCCGTCGAAGCAATAGTTTCCAGGCAGCCGCGGTTGCCGCACCGGCAGATCAGGCCCGAGTCATTGATGGTGAGATGGCCGATTTCCCCCGTCACACCAATGCTTGCGGAATAGAGTTCGCCGTTGATGATCAAGCCCGCACCGATGCCCGAGCCAATCTTGAGGAACACCAGGTTGGGGACGGCCGCGTAGGCACCCCAAGTGATTTGGGCCAGGGCTCCCAAGTTCGCATCATTCTCAATGAATACCGGCAAGTCCAGGGCTGACTGGAGTCGTTGGTGGAGGTTGATGCCCACCCATTCCGGCAAGATGGCTCCCTGAATGACCTTTCCCGTCCGCCGGTCAATGGGTCCGGGGATTCCGGCGCCGGCACCTATCAGGGTGGACCGCGAGATTCCGTCTTCGATGAGGAGTTCATCCAGCAGCTTGGCGGCGGCTGCAATGCCGACGGTGGCGTCATGGCCCAGTGGAAGGGGGATCTGCCGTTCGGCAACAACCTGGTAGGACCTGTTGGCCAAAACCACGCGGACATGGCTGCGGCCAAAATCGATTCCCGCGGCGATGGAGCTGTCTCCCGTGTAGCGGACGGAGTGGGCACGCCGCCCGGAGCTGGTGGTGGGCGTCAGCGTGACCAGTCCGGTCTGCTGCATGCTTTTGACAATATTGGACACCGTGGCCGTGGACAGGCCCGTCAGGCGCGAAAGCTCCGCCTGTGTCGCAGGACCGCCGCGCAGCAGCTGGTCCGTGAGCCGGCGCTGGTTGCGCATGCGCAGTGCCGATTGCGACCCTGGCCTGCTGGAACGGCCTGCGGCGGGGGGCGCTTTGCTGTCCATGTCGACCATAACTAGAAGCGTGCCGTACTCGGGACTTGACGTCAAGAGTTTAACGCAGGCACTCCGTTATGTGTTAAGCAAATTTAGTAAATGGTTGGCATCGGCTAGCCGTGGATTGCCTTGTGCTTGCGGGCCAACTCCACGTAGTGCTCCGCGTTTTCACGCACGTGCGCCTGCTCCCCGGCCGTCAGTTCGCGGCGGACCTTGGCCGGGACGCCGGCCACCAGCGAACCCGGCGGAATGACGGCCCCTTCCAGGACCACCGCTCCGCCGGCCACGAGCGATCCCGCGCCAATGACAGCCCCGTTCATGACGGTGGCGCTCATGCCGATCAAGCAGTTGTCCTCCACGGTGCAGCCGTGCACCACGGCGCTGTGGCCCACGCTGACACCGTTGCCAATGGTGGTGGGGAAGCCCTCGTCGGCGTGCAGCACCACGTTGTCCTGCAGGTTCGAGCCGGCACCAACGTTGATGGCGGCGGTGTCCCCGCGCACCACCACGCCGTAAAACGCGCTGGAGTCCGCACCGAGCGAGGCATCGCCGATAATCGTGGCGGACGGCGCCACGAAGGCGGATTCGTGGACGGAAGGCGTGTGGCCGTCAAAGGTGACGAGCTGGTTCATGGGGGGCTCCGAATCGTTGCAGTGCGGCGGGAAATCATCCGTAGAGCCGATGCTACCCAAACGCGGCGGCCCGCTGCACTGTTCCGCGCCGCGTACGCAGCGAATGCGGCGCGGGACAGTGTCTGGCGCCGCGTTCGCCGGGAACGGGGCGCAGGACAGGACAGGACAGGACAGGACAGGACGGGACAGGACAGGACGGGGTCAACCGCCGGGCGGCGCGTCAGCGGCGAGACGGTCCAGCAATTCCGCTTCCGCGCGGTCAAGGTAGCCGCGCAACGCCTCGGCGGCCTCCATCCGGCGTCCGGCGGCCAGCAGTTCCACCAATGCTGCGTTGAGTTCGACGTAGTGGCTGTGGAAATCCGGTGCGCCGCTCATGGTGTGGAACACCAGGCGCATCTGCGCCAGAACCCGGGCCATCATGGACTCCAGTGCGTGGCTGCCGGTGCCGCGGACCAGGATTTCATGGAAGCGCTGGTTGGCACGGGCCATGTGGTCCACGGAGCCGCGGGCCAGGGCCCGGCGGGCATCGGCCACCACGCCCTGCAGGGCCTCAACGTCCAGTTCCGGGGCCCACAAGGCCGCCGCTGGTTCGAGGATCCGCCGCACCCGGTAGATTTCGCGGACCTCATCCGTGCCGGGCAAGGCGACAAACACGCCACGGTTGGGAATGCGGGTGATGATCATTTCCCCGTCCAACATGGTGAAGGCCTCGCGCAGCGTGTTGCGGGAGACACCGAGTTTTGCGGAGAGTGCCAGTTCGGAGAGCTTGCTGCCGGGATGCAGCTGGCCATCTGCGATCCTGGCGCGCAACACCGAGGCCACCCACTCGCCCGTGTGTGCATGGGCGGCGGGATCCAGGCGCGACAGGTCGTCGAGCGCGTTGTTTAGCGGCATGGTCCCCAGCTCTCGGACGGGGCGGTCGGCAGCCCGGATGGAAGCGGCACGGGCGTGAGCGTGTCTGGATCAACCAGTTCGAACCGCAGCCGCGCCCCTGGCGGCAGTTGCGCGGCGGCCGGCAGGTCCTCCGGGATGACGACTCCGATCACCGGGTAGCCGCCCGTGACGGGGTGGTCTGCCAGAAACAGCACCGGCAGCCCGGACGGCGGCACCTGCAGGGCGCCCCAGAGCATCCCTTCGCTGGCGAGTTCGCCGGTGCGGACGCGTTGCAGGGGTGTCCCGCCGGCGTCCAGTGCCAGCCGGACGCCGATGCGGTTTGATTCGGCGCTGACCAGCCAGGGTTGTCCGGTCAGCGCGGCCAGCCCTTGCGGGCCAAACCAGCCCTCGCGCGGGCCCGCGGTAATGCGCAGCCTAGCGGTGCCGTCCGCGGAGGCGCACCGCACGGCAGGCGGTTCCGGGTTCCCGACGACGTGGGCGCCGCGCACCGGCCCGGCCGGGATCCTGCTTCCGGCGGCGAGCGGAGCGGGCCCGATCCCGGACATCAGGTCCGTGGAGCGGCTGCCCAGGACGGCCGGACGGTCGATGCCGCCGCGCACCGCCACGTAGCAGCGAAGTCCGGCGTTCACCGGGGACAGGGCCAGGGTCTCGCCGGCCAGCAGGGCGAAGGGGGCGTCCTGGGCAGGGTGGCGGTCCGGGCGCCCGGCCGCGCTGATGGCCAGCTCCACGCGGGCGCCGGTGACGGCAAGCACCTGGTCGCCTTCCGCAGCCAGGGACAGGGACCCCATGAGGTTTTCGACGACGGCGTCCCCCGGCGCGTTGCCGACCAGCCGGTTTGCCTGCCGCGCCGAGGCGGTGTCGACGGCGCCGGCGGCGGGCACGCCCAACTCGCCCAGGCCGGGGCGGCCCAGGTCCTGGATCAGTGACTGCAGGCCTGGGGAGCGGACCTGAAGGCCGCCCGTGGTGGGTCCGCCCGTGGTGCGGGAGCCTGCGGTGCGCGGGCCGGGGTCATGCCGCACGGCGGGCGTCCGGGTGCCGGGGGCCGTCGCACGGGAGCCTTGATCGTCCTCGTGCCGCAGGTGCAGGCCGGGGCGGGCCGGGACAAAGCGGACCCGGTCCCGCGGGCGGATGAGGGCCGGGTTGTCGCGCCCGAGCCACCAGAGGACGGCGTCGGTGTGGCCGATCAGCTGCCACCCGCCCGGGGACTGCCTCGGGTAGATGGCGGAGTAGCCGCCGGCGAGGGCGACGGCGCCGGTGGGGACGCAGGTGCGCGGGGTGTTCCGGCGCGGCACGTCCAGGACGGTGTTTTCGCCGAGCAGGTAGGCGAAGCCGGGGGCGAACCCGCCAAAGGCGGCCAGCCAAGTCTGGCCGGTGTGCGCGGCGATGACTGCTTCCGGGCTCAGCCCGGTGAGGGAGGCCACTTCGGCGAGGTCGGCGCCGTCGTAGTGCACGGGAATCTCGACGAGCCTGCCGGCGTCCTCGGGCGTGGCCCCCGGCGGAAGCGAGTTGACGGCACGGGAGCCGGCCCTGGCGGCGGTGCGGGAGCTGAACGTGACCAGCACGGTTTCGGCCGCGGGCAGGACGTCGAGCTGGCCCGGCAGTGGGGCTGCGGCCAGCCGGGCGGCGAGCGCGAGGACGGCCTGGAGGTTGGAGAGCTCGACCAGGAGGGCCCGGGTGCCGGCGAGGTGGATGGCTGTGATGCTGTGGTTGGCGGCGTCCGTCATGCAAAGCTCTTGACCTGCACGCCGGCGGCCTCGAGCCCTGCGCGGACGGCCGCGGCCATGGCCACGGCGCCGGCAGTGTCGCCGTGGACGCAGATGCTCTCGGCCGGCATGCGGATGATGCTGCCGTCGATGGCGGTGACAGTGCCCTCGGTGGCCAGCCGGACCATGTTGGCCGTGACCAGGACGGGGTCGTGCAGCACGGCACCGGCCTCGCGGCGGGAGACGAGGGTTCCCTCCGGTGTGTAACTGCGGTCGGCGAAGGCCTCGGCCACGGCCCGCAGCCCGGCCGCTTCGGCCCGGACCCAGGCCACGGAGTGCGGCAGCAGGAGCAGCGGAAGGTCCGTGCCGAACGCCTTCATGGCGTCCACCACTGCCTGGGCGTGTGCGTGGTGGTGCACGATCGCGTTGTAGAGCGCGCCATGGGGCTTGACATAGGTGATGGTGGTCCCGGCCGCCCGCGCCATCGCCGAGAGTGCGCCGAGCTGGTACAGCACGTCGTCGGCCAGTTCGCTGGGGGAGCAGTCCAGGAAGCGGCGGCCGAACCCGGCCAGGTCCCGGTACCCCACGTGCGCGCCGACGGTGACCCCGGCGGCCGCGGCGTCGCGGCAGGTCCGGGCGATGGTGCTCGGATCGCCGGCATGGAAGCCGCAGGCGACGTTGGCACTGGAGACGGAGGCGAAGATGGCGGCATCGTCGCCCATGGACCAGTCCCCGAAGGACTCGCCGACGTCTGCGTTGAGGTCGATGAAAGGCATGGGTAATCCCCGTCTCGTGAGGTGGTCCTTCCAGCGTGCACCACTGCGCGGGATTGTTCAACAATCCAAGGCTATGTGTTGGGCCGGTGCCACGGCCGGTGCCATGGACTCCGGCCGTGTCGAAGCCGGCAGTGTCAAGGAAGGCAGCAGTGCCTCGGCGGAGGCTTCCGGGACGCGTCGATCAGTCGAAGACGACCGTGCGGTTTCCGTCCAGAAGCACGCGGTGTTCGGCATGCCACTGCACGGCCTGGGCCAGGGTGCGGGCCTCGACGGCGCGGCCCATGGCCACGAACTTCTCCACCGCGTGGCCATGGGACACCCGGATCACTTCCTGCTCAATGATGGGCCCCTCATCCAGGGCGGCCGTGACATAGTGGGCCGTGGCGCCGATGATCTTCACACCCCGGGCGTGGGCCTGGTGGTAGGGCCTGGCGCCCTTGAAGGAGGGCAGGAAGGAATGGTGGATGTTGATGGCCCGGCCCTCCAGGTGGCGGCAGAGGCCGTCGGAGAGAACCTGCATGTACCGGGCCAAAACCACCAGCTCCACGCCGAGGTTCTCCACAAGTTCCAGCAGTGCCTCCTCGGACTCGGCCTTCGTCTCCGGCGTGACGGGGATGTAGTAAAAGGGGATGCCGTAAAACTCGGCCAGCGGCTGCAGGTCCCGGTGGTTGGAGACGATGGCCGGAATGTCGATGGGCAGCGTGCCCGAGCGCTGCAGGAACAGCAGGTCGTTGATGCAGTGGGCCGCCTTGGACGCCAGAATCAGCGTGCGCACGGGGGAGCCGGCGCGGTGCAGCTGCCAGTTGAGGCTGAACCGGCCAGCCACGCCGTCGAGGTGCTCGCGAAGGCGGCTGAACGACGTCGTGGTTTCCACGGCGACCCGCATGAAAAACGTTCCGGTGTCCGGATTGCCATACTGCTGGGAGTCGGTGATGTTGCATCCGGCCTCCAGCAGTGAACCGGAAACGGCGTGGACAATTCCGGGCTGGTCCGCGCAGGACAGCGTCAGGACGTAGCCGCCGGTGGCCCGCGCGGCGGGGGAATTCAGTTCAGTCACTCGGCCTACGTTACCGCCCCCGGCGGGCCTGTACTAAAGTGTAAGGCGTTGCGACTGGCGATGAGGTGGGACACCACCGGGGAGCAGCACGAGCGAAGGCCCCTGGGATCGTACGCCTGGGACAAGGGGCCACAACGACCACTGCACGTTTTTCGGCGGCGGTCGTGCCGTGCCCGAGGCAGGAAAAAGCACAACCGTGCCGTTTCTGCCGCCGCTTCACACCATGAAGCAAGCTGCGGGCGCCGGCGTTCGCCGGATAATCTGGCGTAGCAGAGGTTTTTTCGTGTCGTCCATCCAGGAGTCCTGAAGTGTCTATTTCCACCACACAGTCCGTGACCAATCTCCCGCTCTCCGAGCTGGACCCTGAAATTGCCGCCGTCCTTAAGGACGAGCTCGGCCGCCAGCGCGACACGCTGGAAATGATCGCCTCCGAGAACTTCGCACCCCGCGCGGTGCTCGAGGCCCAGGGTTCCGTGCTGACGAACAAGTACGCCGAAGGCTACCCGGGACGCCGCTACTACGGCGGCTGTGAGTACGTTGACGTCGCCGAGAACCTGGCCATCCAGCGCGTGAAGGACCTCTTTGGCGCCGAGTACGCCAACGTCCAGCCGCACTCCGGCGCCCAAGCCAACGCTGCGGCGCTCGCCGCCATGATCACGCCCGGCGAGAAGATCCTGGGCCTGTCCCTGGCCCACGGCGGACACCTGACCCACGGCATGAAGCTGAACTTCTCCGGCAAGCTGTACCAGGTTGCCGCCTACGAGGTGGAGAAGGACACGTTCCGCATCGACATGGACAGGCTGCGCGAGCAGGCGCTCGCCGAGAAGCCGCAGGTCATCATCGCCGGCTGGTCCGCCTACCCCCGCCAACTGGACTTTGCCGCATTCCGCTCCATCGCCGACGAGGTGGGCGCGCTGTTGTGGACGGACATGGCCCACTTTGCCGGACTGGTGGCTGCGGGGCTGCACCCGAGCCCGGTGCCGCACTCCGACGTCGTCACCTCCACAGTGCACAAGACCCTGGCCGGCCCCCGCTCCGGGGTGATCCTGGCCAAGCAGGAGTGGGCCAAGAAGCTCAACTCCGCGGTCTTCCCCGGACAGCAGGGCGGCCCGCTCATGCACGTCATTGCCGCCAAGGCCGTGGCCTTCAAGGTTGCCGCGGGCGAAGAATTCAAGGAACGCCAGCTGCGCGTGCTTGAAGGCGCCAAGATCATCGCCGACCGGCTCAATGCCGCCGACGTTGCCGAAGCCGGCGTGTCCGTGCTGACCGGGGGCACCGACGTCCATCTGGTGCTCGTTGACCTGCGCAACTCCCAGCTCGACGGCAAGCAGGCCGAGGACCTCCTGCACAGCGTCGGCATCACGGTCAACCGCAACGCCGTCCCGTTCGACCCCCGCCCGCCGATGGTCACCTCAGGCCTGCGCATCGGCACCCCGGCGCTGGCCACGCGCGGTTTTGGCGCCCCGGAGTTCACCGAGGTCGCCGAGATCATCGCCGCAGCGCTGAAGGGCAACGCCGACGTCGACGCCCTGGGCGCCCGCGTGAAGAAGCTCGCCGCCGACTTCCCGCTGTACCCCGGCCAGGAAGAGTGGTAGGCCGCGTGCCAGAGGCACATACGGCCCAAATCCTTGACGGCAAGGCCACTGCGGCCGCCATCAAGGCCGAACTGAAGGTCCGGGTCGCCGCGCTGGCTGCCCGCGGCATCATCCCGGGCCTGGGCACCATCCTGGTCGGGGAGGACCCCGGATCGAAGTGGTACGTGGGCGGCAAGCACAAGGACTGTGCCGAGGTGGGCATCAAGTCCATCCGCATCGACCTGCCGGACACCGCCGCGCAGGACGACGTCCTCGCCGCCGTCCGCCGGCTCAACGCCGACCCGGCCTGTACCGGCTACATTGTCCAGCTGCCGCTTCCGGCGCACATCGATCAGGACGTGGTCCTGGAGGCCATCGACCCGGCCAAGGACGCGGACGGCCTGCACCCGATGAACCTGGGCCGTCTGGTTGCCAACGTCAACCGGCCAATGGCTTCACCGCTGCCCTGCACTCCCAAGGGCTGTGTTGAACTGCTGTTGCGACACGGCATTGAGCTGAAAGGCAAGAGGGTCCTGGTGGTGGGCCGCGGAGTTACGATCGGCCGGCCCGTGGGTCTGCTTCTGACCCGCAAGGACATCAATGCGACCGTCACGCTGGCCCACACCGGCACGGTGGACCTGGCCGCGGAACTGGGCCGGGCCGACGTCGTGATCGCCGCCGCCGGGCAGCCGCACATGATCAAGGCCGCGGACCTGCTGCCGGGCGCCATTGTGCTCGACGTGGGCGTCTCCCGGGTCGACGACGGCCACGGCAAGGCGGTGGTGACCGGCGACGTCGAGCCGGCGGCCTGGGACGTGGCGGGCTGGATCTCGCCGAACCCGGGCGGTGTGGGCCCCATGACCCGCGCCATGCTGCTGGCCAACGTGGTGGAGGCCGCGGAGCGCACCTGACGCACCCACCGGGTCCGGGGGGTCGACGGCGGAACGGCCCTTCCGCCGTCGGCCCCCCCGGAGCCTGCGGCTACCAGTACATCAGCGACGTCTTCCCGGAGTCCCCGGACCAGTAGAGACGGACGCGGGCCACGTACTTGCGGCCCTTGAAAAGTTTCACCTTGAATGCGGCGTTGCGGTCCTCCCCGCCGTCGTCGTCAGATTCCAGGTGGCGCAACTGGCCGTCCACTTCCTCGAACAGGACCAGGACGGTGTCGGCGGTGCCGAAGGTGGAAAACCGGTAGGTGCGGGTCTCGTCCGGGAGCACCGTGAAGTTGGCTTGGTCGGACGGGTGCAGCGCCAGCGGGGACGAGACAAATGGCTGCAGGGACGCCATGGCCTCCAGCAGCGCGGGATAGAACTTCACCGCCCAGGCCACGTCGAGGGCGGACAGCCCGCCGGGCGGGTTCAGGCCCTCCCGGAACTGCTCCGGCCGCAGGATCAGCCCGGCCGGAAACCAATACTCCATGACCGAGTCCGGATCCCAGTCGGAGCCCTCCACGTCCTGCTGGCCGAGCTTTTTGAGCACATTTTGAAATGTTTGGGCCCGCGACCAGCTGTTCGGGGCGCCGGCAAAGTAGCTGTAGACCTTCGGTTCATCCCATTCGATCCCGGCAAACGGGTTTTGGTGCTCGTGCGGCATGCCCAGCGTGTGGCCGATCTCGTGCAGGGCGGTGGTGCGGCCGTAGTCGTCGGTCAGGTCCCAGCCAAAATTCATGGTGGGGTCCGTGTTGGCGATGCCCAGGAGGTCCCTGCCAACGTACGACCACGACCCGTCGCCCTGGTCAAAGGCAACCCGGACCTCGGCCTCGCTGCGGTCGGACGTTTCGGTGAACTCCAGCCCGAGCCCCAGCGACTTCCAGTGCGCGAAAGCGTCGCGCACCGCCTGCTTTTGCGGCTCCGGCCCGTCGAAGAACCAGTAGTGCAGCACTGTCCCGTTCACCCATTGGGCATCCATCTGACGGACGAGCCTGGCCCGGCGCTCCGAGAGCCCGGGCGGCAAAAGCCGCGGTGGCCGCGGACCGGCCTTACAGACGGGACGGGCTTTGATGGCGCTCATGTTGATCCTCCTTGACCAAAATGCTTGACCAAAATGCTTGACCAAAATGCTTGACCAAAAGGGGGACGAGTCCCCCTGCAACTCTTGCGTCCAGCCTAGTGGTGGCCACCGACATTCGCCCAGTGTCCTTTGGTGGAGGGCGGTGGGGGGCATCGGGCCCCGGGTGTCGAAAATATCCTTGCTCGACAACGCCGGGTGGCGGGCGGATACTGAAGGACCATGAAGCCCTCCCACAGCGGGCTGCGCATTCAACTGCTTGGCTCGTTCACGGTGGCGATGCTGGCGATCGCTCCGGGTCAGCAGTGCCGCCGCGAGCAGGTGTTGGACCGCCTCTGGCCCGATTTGGAACCGGTGGCTGCAGCACGAAATCTGCATCAGACCCTGTACGTGGCCCGCCAAACGCTGACCGGGCTGGGAGCCGGCGCCGACGGGCTGCTGGCCATCCTGGCCGACGCGGTGGTCCTCGACGGCGCCGGCCCGGTGGCCGTCGATGTACTGGAGTTCGAACGTGCCGCCGTGGCGGCGTTGGCGTCCGGTGGCGCGACGGGCCTGCGGGGAGCGGTCGACTTGTACAGTGGGGATCTCCTGCCCGACCTGCCGGATGCGGAGTGGCTGAAGGCGCGCCGCGACGAGCTCCGGCAGACCCATCGCGAGGTCCTGGTGAAACTGGCCTCCACGGTGGCGCAGCAGGCACCGGAGCAAGCGCTGGTCATTCTCAACCGTGCGCTTGAATCAGACCCCCTCCACGAGGGAGCCGTGCGCACCCAGATGGCGGTGCTGGCGCAAATGGGCCGGCGGTCGGAGGCCCTGGCCCGCTATGAGCGGCTGGTTGACGAACTTCGCGAAGCGTTCGGGACCGACCCGGACGCCAGGACGGCGGGATTGTTTCGCGAATTGTTGACCGGGACGCCGCCGGAAGTTAGGCCCCACCGGCCCGCCGGCGCGACCGGCAGCGAACACACAGCCGGTTACCTGCCGGCTCCGTTGACAAGCTTCATCGGGCGCGAGCGTGAGCTCGTGGACCTCGAACGGCTGATCAGCCGTGCCCGCCTGCTCACCCTCACCGGTGCCGGAGGCAGCGGCAAGACAAGACTGGCACTGGAAGCCGCGGCGCGGGTTCGTTCCGGGTATGTGGACGGGGCCTGGTTCGTGGACCTCGCAGGGGTTGGCGAATCGCTGCTGGTAGCCGACGCCGCAGCCGACGTTCTCCGCTTGGATTCGGGTGCGGCACCAAGCCGCGTCGAGGCGCTGGTCGAGCAGCTGCGGGCACGCACGCTGCTCCTGGTGCTGGACAACTGCGAACACCTGATCTCAGCCTGCGCGCAACTGGTCACCGCCCTGCTGGCTGGAGCGTCGGGCGTTAAAGTGCTGGCCACCAGCCGCGAGCCGCTCCACGTCGACGGGGAGTACACCTACCGGGTGCCGTCGTTGCCCCTGCCCTCGCCACTGGGGACTGACGCTCCGAACCTTACCGAGCTGGACCGCCTGGCCTCTGTCCGGCTTTTCGTGGAGCGGGCAGCCCAGGTCCATCCCGGATTCACTCTCGATCCCGGCAACGCGCCGGGCGTGGCCGAGCTGTGCCGGCGGCTCGACGGCATGCCGCTGGCCCTGGAATTGGCGGCGGCCAGAACAGCCGTTCTCGAGCCCGCCGAGATCGTCCAGCGGTTGGACGATGCCTTGTCCCTGCTTGGCGGGGGCAGCAACGGCGCCACGCGGCGCCAGACACTGCGCGGCACCCTGGAATGGAGCCACGGACTGCTCACCGAACCGGAGCAGGTGCTGTTGCGCCGGCTCGCCGTGTTCGCGGGTGGATTCACCCTCGACGCCGTGGAGGCAGTCTGCCCCGACCCGCCCCTCCAGCAAACCGAACTGTTCGACTTGTTGGCCAGGCTCGTGGACAAGTCATTGGTGGTCAGCGACAGAACGGACGACGGCACCCGGTACCGGCAATTGGAGACAGTGCGCCAGTTTTGCCGCGAAAACCTCGATCATGCAGGTGAGACAGCTGCGCTGGCGGCAGCCCATTGCGCCTATTTCCTGGCACTTGCCGTCTTCCATAATCCGGAGAGGGCCACCGGGGTGGTCATCGAAGCGCCGAAGTTCCTGGATCGCGAGCACGACAACCTGCGCGCTGCGCTGCGCTGGTCCTGTGTCCACGCGCCCGAGAACGCGCTTCGGCTCGCCGCCAGCCTGTGGCGGTTCTGGTTTCTTCGCGGTCATTCGGTCGAGGGGGCACGCTGGGTTGAGCGTGCCCTGGCAGTGGCGCCGGAGCCAACCAGGCCCCGCGCCGCTGCCCTGATCGGTTTGACGGGACTTTACAGCAGGCAGGGCCGCAGTGATCGGCACCGGGCACTCGGAGCGGAGGCCCTGGCAATCGTGCGGCAAATCGGTGAGCCGGACGAGGTGGTGATGGCCCGGATTGTTGAGACTTCGCTTGCCTGGAGCACTTTTGACCTGGACGAGGCCGAACAGCTGGCCACAACGGTGCACACGGAGGCCATCGAAGAGGGCAGGGCCGAACACGCCGCCGCCAGCAGCTGGCTGCTGGGCCAGTGTGCGTTGTCCCGGGAGAACGGGCTCCTCGCTGCCGGCCACCTCAACACCTGCCTGCGCGAACTCGCCCAGTCAGACACCGGCACTCCGCCCTTCCTGCCGGTGATCACCCCGAGCCTGCAATTGGTCCCGGTGGCCGGACAGTTGGTCCCGTGCATGGAGGAGACCATGCTGCTGGGCAGGCGGGTGGGTGTGGTCCAGGCCAGGGGCTATGTGCTGTCCGCGCTCGGCTACGCGGCAAGACTCTCGTCGGATCGGCTGCCGGCGAAGTCCGTCATCGCGGAGGCAGCCGAACATTTCGCCGGGTTGGGGGACAACCTGGCCAGGGCGCAGGCACTTCACCAACTCGGCTGCATGCTGCGCGACGGCGGGGAGCGAGACGCGGCCGGTGAGGCCCTGTCCTTGGCTCGCGAGCTCCGGCACGGCCTGGGGGACTGGCGGGGTGAGCTGCTGACCGAACTCAACATTGCGCTCTTGCGCGCCAACGGTGGTGAGACTGACCGCGGCCTGAGCGGCGCCAGGCGTTGCCTTTCCCGGTTCGAGTCCGCCGGAGACCAGGTGGGGGTGAGCGCCTCCCTGACCATCCTGGCGGCCATCGAGCTGATCTCTGGGGAGGCCCGGGCGGCACGGGAACTGTACAGCCGGGCAGCAGAAAGTTTTGCACCCTGGCCGCGACTCACCGGCTGGCAGCGGTTGATGGTGGCTGAGCTGTCCATCGGACTCGGGGACCGGCAGCGGGCTGCGCGCGAGATTGAGAGGGTCGCGGCGATTTTCGATCGCACGCGATGCGTGATCGCCGGCCGGCGCCTGGCCGCGCTGCGGCACGACCCGGGCGGCGCTGTTGAGAACGTGTTGAGTTCTCGTTGAGACCGTAACCCTAGCGTTGCTCCTGGATCTGACAAACGGATCCGACAAATGGATCTGACAACTACGAGCAGCAACCGGGAGCAATACATCATGACCATTACGCAGACTGGGCCCACCCGCATGGGAGAGGCCACGATCGCCGAGTTCGCCACAGGACTGCGCGGCACGGCAGTCCTGCCCGGGGACGGGGACTACGAGCACGAACGGACCATCTGGAACGGCGCCCACGACCGCCGGCCGGCGCTGATTGCCCGCTGTGCCGGTGTTGCTGATGTGATCCGCACGGTGGATCTGGCCCGCAGCGAGGGCCTGCCGCTTGCGGTGCGCGGCGGCGGCCATTCGATCCCGGGGTTTTCCACCGTGGACGACGGCATTGTGCTGGACCTTTCGCTGATGAAGGGGGTCCGAGTGGATCCTGCCCGCCGCCGCGTGGCGGCCCAGGCCGGCTGTGTCTGGAAGGACGTGGACGTTGAGACCCAGCAATTCGGGCTGGCGGTGACCGGTGGCCTGATTTCCTCCACCGGCATTGCCGGCTTCACCACAGGCGGGGGCATCGGCTGGCTGGTGCGCAAGCACGGACTGGCCAGCGACAACCTGGTGGGCGCCGACGTCGTCACCGCTGACGGGCAGTTTGTCCACGCGAGTGCCGACGAGCATCCGGACTTGTTCTGGGGCCTGCGCGGCGGCGGCGGCAACTTCGGTGTGGTGACATCGTTCGAATACCAATTGCACGACGTCGGACCCACCGTCCTTTCCGGCCTAGTCTTTTACCCCGCAGAAGAGGCCGGACAGGTGTTGCGCGGCTACCGGGCAGCCTGCGCCGAGGCCCCCGACGAGCTGACGACCCTGGTCAACTTGACCACGGCACCGCCCGTCCCGTTCCTGCCGGAGTGGGTGCACGGAAAGCCGGTGGTGGCCGTGCTGGGCTGCTGGTCAGGCGATCCGGAGGCCGGTGAGGCCGCCACCGCTCCCTTCCGGTCCTTGGGAACAGTCATCGCGGATGTGTTCGCTGACAACCCGTACGCCGGGTGGCAGCAGGCACTTGACCCGCTGTATCCGCGGGGGGTGCACAACTATTTCCGCTCCGCGTTTCTGCGCGCTGCCGGCGACGAGTCGCTGCGCGTGCTCCTGGACTCCCATGCGGTGGTGCCCAACGCCATGACGGAAATCCACCTGCACCACCTGGGCGGTGCGGTGGGCCGGGTTCCGGCGGCCGCAACGGCCTACGCCCTCCGCGACCAGGAATTCATTGTCAATGTTGTTGCCCGCACGCCGACAGCGGACGGCTTCCCCGACGTCGTCCAATGGGCGCGCGGGGTGACGTCCTCACTCGGAGCGGACGCGGCAGCGTACGTGAATTTCACCGGAGAGGCCACAGCGGAGCTGGTCCGGGCATCGTACCCGCCGGAGACCTACCGGCGGCTCGTGGAACTGAAGAACAAATACGATCCCAGCAACCTGTTCCGGCTGAACCAAAACATCGCCCCCTCGGCGTAGCGGCCGGAACACCACAAGAGAAAGGCAACACATCATCATGAAACGACGCACCATTGCGGCAGGCGTATTCGCCGTCGCCGCAGCAGCCACCGGAATTCTGGGATCGGCCAGTGCCGACGCCTCAGGCGGCTACAACTCATTCACCATGCAGCGCTCCCCGGGCATCGTGGCGGCCAAGTGCCTCCCGGCAGCCAAGGCCAACGTGACGATCGTCCACAACGGTCCGGTCGAGGTGATGAAGGTCGATGCCAAGGGCCTGCCGGCCAACACCGACTTTGACCTCTTCGTCACCCAGGTCCCCAACGCCCCCTTCGGCGTCTCGTGGTATCAGGGCGATCTGGAGTCCAACACCTCCGGCGAGGCCCACGGCGTGTTCATTGGGCGCTTCAGCCAGGAGACCTTCGCCGTCGCACCGAACACCGCTCCGGCCCCGTCCGTGCACTCGAAACCGATCGCCGACGCGACAAGCAACCCTGCTTTTGGTCCCATCCACACCTTCCACCTGGGCTTGTGGTTCAACTCCCCGGCGGATGCCGCCAAGGCCGGTTGCCCGGGGGCGACGACGCCGTTCAACGGTGAGCACAACGCGGGGGTCCAGGCGCTCAACACCGCCAACTTCCCGAACCTCGCCGGCCCGCTCGGCAGGCTCAAGCCCTGATAAAGGCAGCCGCGGGCAGTCCCGGTGGCGCCCGCGGCCTGCGGTCCGCAAGGCCGTAAGGCCGCAAAACCGTAAGGCCGGCGTCGTTCCATTGACGGAGTGCCCCTGTTTCCGGGGTGGTGCCACACACCCCGGAAACAGGGGCCGGCCGGCGCCCTGACCGACAGGTACTCGCCCGGTCGGGTGATGTTCGGCGCTCACATTGTTGGGGCCGGGGCCATGGCAATGCCGTCCGTGCCCACCTATTCCGGTGCCGTCCACCTCTGGCACCTTTACCTCCTGGCCGGCGTGAGCGGAGCGGCGTCGGCGTTCTTTGTGCCAGCCAGTGAATCGGTGCTTCCCCATCTATTGCCCGCGAGCCGGTTGGCCCAGGGCAACGCCATCCACGGGGTCGTGGAGCAGGCCGCGTTGATCGTTGGCGCCCTTCTTGGCGGTCTTGCGGGCGGCTGGGCGGGAGCTGCCGCGGCGATCGGCATGAACGCCGTCGCGTTGGTGATGGCAGCCTTAACATCGTTGAGCGTTCCCCGCGGGAGGGTGGGCCGCGGTTCCGGTGGTGCGGGGAGAACCATCCAGGAGATTGCCGCCGGGTTGAAACACGCCGGACGTTCCCAGGATGTTCGGACGGTCCTGCTGATTATCAGTGCCGCGACCCTCAGCTACAGCGGCCTGTTTGCCGTTGGATTGGCGCTGCTGGCGAAGTCCTTCAGCGAATCGCCCGTGGCACTCGGACTTCTCGCCTCAGGCTGGGGCGTGCTGGTGATCGGCATGACACTTGCGGAAGGTTTGGCCTTCGCGTCCCTGGGGCTGGTGGGAAATTTGTGGGCGGCTGCCGCCATCCTCACGGTTCTGGGCATCGGGGTCGCGTACAGCACCGACGTGGCGCTGCCGACGTTCATCCAGACGAGAACGCCGCGAGACATCCTGGGCCGCGTCACTTCCGTGCTTGGCTTGCCTCGGGCGGTTTTAGAGCCCGTCTCCGTCGGACTGCTGGGTCTGGTGCTCAACGCTTCCCTGCAGGGAGGGTTCTTTGCTGCAACCGTCCCGGTTTTGGCGGCGGGAACCATTCTGGCCTTGGACAGGAAGGCCCGCTCCCTCAGCACGGCGCCCAGGGCCGGGGGGAGGGGCAACCGCCGCCACCGCCGCAATCTCTCGTTGAGGTTCGAGATAATGACACCCAAAAGCACCACGCAGGACTTCGGGGATGTCATTATCTCGAACCTCAACGGGCGGGAGGCGTTCGCCGCTGGTGGAAGGCGGCACCGGCACCCGCCGCGATTTGAGAGAATGGAGGCATGACTTCCCCAGGACCTGGCAAAATGACCAAACCCAGCAAGTTCACCGGCCTTGGCACCATTGTGCTGGCCATCGTTTTCCTGGTGGCCATCGTCTTTGCCGCCAACAACAGCACCGTGCTGGGCTGGGTCATCGCCGTCATTGCCTTCGGCTGGCTGGCCCTGTCCACGCTGGTGTACATCGGGGTGCACAGGGCCGCCGCGTTCGGCGCCCGCCAGGTGAAGCTGGCCCAAGCCGAAATGGCCCAGCGCAACAGCACCAACGCCCCGGCCGGCGGCGGCACCCGGCTGGTCTCCGACGACGACGGCTCCCGCCAGGCAGCCAAGGCCCGCGAACTGAAACTGGACCACTCCTTCAAGATCATCAGCGTCCAGATCGGCGTGGTCAACGACTACCTGGGCAGGGACGAGGCCATGGTGGCCCGCGCCCTGGAGACCATCGACATCACGGCCCGCAACGGCCGGGGCATGGTCAATCCGCACTGGGAAACCCAGGAAGCGAAGATGGACGCCGCCATGGAGAAGAAGAATGCGGCACGGGCTGCCGAAACCCAGCCCGGCACGAAGGGCCCCGACGACGGCGAGCCCATGTCCGGCGTCGTACTGGACTAGCGCAGGGCGCCGGGGGAAACGGGTAAGGTGGATCAGGTGAGCAAGGCAAGCAAAAACGGTCAGTTGAGGATCGCAAGCGTCAATGTCAATGGCATCCGTGCCGCCTACAAGCACGGCATGGCCGACTGGCTGGCCGCACGCGATGTGGACATCCTGTGCCTGCAGGAGGTGCGCGCGCCCGATGCGATCGTCAAGGGGTTCCTGGGCGGGGAATGGCACCTGCTGCACGCCGAGGCCGAGGCCAAGGGCCGCGCCGGCGTGCTGATCGCCACCCGCAAGGACTCCCTGGAGCCGGTCGCCACCCGCATCGGGATCGGCGAAGACTATTTTGCGACCACGGGCCGCTGGGTTGAAGCCGACTACACCCTGCAGGATGCCGCAGGCAAGGACACCTCCTTGACAGTGGTCAGCGCCTACGTGCACTCCGGCGAGGCCGGCACCCCAAAGCAGGACGACAAATACCGTTTCCTTGACACGATGACCGCCCGGCTGCCGCAGTTGGCGGCGGCCAGCGACCACGCCCTGGTGGTGGGTGACCTGAACGTGGGCCACACCACGCTGGACATCAAAAACTGGAAGGGCAACGTCAAGCGCGCCGGCTTCCTGCCCGAGGAACGCGCCTACTTTGACAGGTTCTTTGGCGAGGAGATCGGCTGGCGGGACGTGGCCCGGGACCTTGCCGGCGACGTGGAGGGGCCCTACACCTGGTGGTCCAACCGCGGTCAGGCGTTCACGAACGACACCGGATGGCGGATCGACTACCACATGGCCACGCCCGGGCTGGCAGCCCTGGCCCTGCAGGCCGTGGTGGACCGTGCGGAGTCGTACGAGTCCCGATTCTCCGACCACGCACCGCTGGTTGTCGACTACAAGTTCTGAAGGATGCCTGCATGAGTGAGACCGCTTCCCGCCCCCGCGTCCTGTCCGGCATGCAGCCGTCGGGAGACTCCCTGCATTTGGGGAACTACCTGGGCGCCCTGGTCAACTGGGTGAAAACCCAGCACGACTACCAGACCCTGTTTTTCATCCCGGACATGCACGCCATCACCGTCACCCAGGACCCGGTGGAGCTGCGCGAACGGACCCGCAAAACGGCCGCGCAGTACATTGCCGGCGGCATCGACGTGAACAAGTCCACGCTGTTCGTGCAGTCGCACGTCCCCGAGCACGCGCAGCTGGCCTGGGTCCTGAACTGCATCACCGGCTTCGGCGAAGCCGCCCGGATGACCCAGTTCAAGGACAAGACGGCCAAGGGCGGCACGGAGGCGGCCAGCGTGGGCCTGTTCACCTATCCGGTCCTGATGGCCGCCGACATCCTCCTGTACCGCCCCCAGGGCGTGCCGGTGGGCGACGACCAGCGCCAGCACGTGGAACTGGCCCGCGACCTGGCCAAGCGCTTCAACCACCGCTTCGGTGAGACGTTCACCGTGCCGGAGGCCTTCATCCAGAAGGAGGGCGCGCGCATCTACGACCTGCAAAATCCGACGGCGAAGATGTCCAAGTCCGCCTCCGGCCCCAACGGCCTGATCAACCTGCTCGACGACCCCAAGGTCACCGCCAAGCGCATCAAGTCCGCCGTGACCGATGCCGACACCGTCATTGCCCACGACCGCGAGGGCAAGCCCGGGGTGACCAACCTGCTGGAGATCCTCTCGACGGTGACGGGCACCCCGGTGCCGGCGCTGGTGGCCGGCTATGAAGGCAAGATGTACGGGCACCTCAAGGCCGACGTGGCCGAAGCCGTCGTGGCCAGGATCGAGCCGATCCGCACCAGAACGCTGGAGCTTCTGGACGACCCGGCCGAATTGGACCGGCTGCTGGCCCACGGCGCGGCCAAGGCCCGCGAAATCGCCGCGGTCACCCTCGCCGACGTCTACGCCAAGGTCGGCTTCCTGCCGCCGCTTGGGGCGGGTGCCTGACCGTGCCGGGCATCGGCCAGAGCGGGGCCTCCGAGGCACCGCACCCCAACAGCCTGGGCGTGGTCATCTCCATGCCGCCTGCCCTTGACGCCGAGCTGGGAGCGTGGCGGGAATCGTACGCGGGGCCGGGCAACGGCGTCGTGCCCGCCCACATCACACTGGTCTCGGGCCGGGCCAGGCGTTCGTGGGCGGAGGCGGCAGAGCATGTCCGCAAGATCGCCCGCACAGCCACGCCCTTCACCGTCAGGCTGCTGGGGACGGGAACGTTTGCGCCGGTTTCCCCCGTGGTCTACCTCAACCTGGAGCGGGGGGCCGGGCGTTGCATCGAGCTGCATGAACAGCTGTTGGCGGGCCCGGTGGAGCACCTGCCGCAGTTTGAGTTCCGCCCCCACCTGACGGTGGCCCACGACCTTGACCCGGACACCATGGCCCGTGCCGCGGCGGAAATGGCCGGGTTTGAGGCGCAGCTGGAGGTCACGAGCATCGGCCTGTATGACTACGCCGGGGGCGGCTGGGCGCTGCACGAGGAGCTGACGTTTGGGGAAGACGGAGAGCCCTAAGGCCGGGGCGGGACACTTTCCGGGCACGGTGGCGCCAGGCCTGATGGCCAAACGTTCCCTTGCCGCGCCGCCGGTGCCGCCCCCCAGCCCCCTGGACAGGTTGGCGCTGGAAACCTGGTCGGCGGCCAAACAGGAGGCCTTCCATGCGGCCCTGGACGGCGGCACTTTTTTCTCGCGGGCGCGCACCGGCTCCCAGTGGCTCACGGCCCGCAGCGGACGGCTGTTCCCGCTGCGCGTGTGGAACCTGTACACGCGACGGCGCGGCCACCTGCTGGCGGCCGGCATCGCCTACCTCATGTTCTTCTCCGTCGGCGCGATGCTCGTGGCCGGATTCGCCATCCTGGGCATATTCGCCGCCGACAACCCGGTGCTGCGCGACGCCGTGATCGACCTGGTGGACCAAAGCACTCCGGGGCTGATCAACACCGGCCAGGGCGGGCTCGCCAAGCCCGAACAACTGTTGGGCACCGGCGGCTTCGGGCTGACCCTGACCATCTCCCTGGCCACCTTGACCGTCACCTCGTTGGGCTGGATCAACGGCCTGCGGGAGGGCATCCGGTCCCTGCTCGGACTGGCCCGGGACCGGACCAACGTGGTGGTTTCCAGGCTGCGCGACGTCGGCACCCTGGTGCTGCTGGCCGTGGCACTGGTGCTCACCAGCGTCCTGGGCGTGGTCAGCACCGCCGCCCTCGGCGGGTTGGGAGACTTGTTTAGCTGGGGCGAATTCCTCTCCGGCGTGGCCGCCCGCACAGGATCGGTGGTCCTGATGCTGGTCCTTGACGTTGCCGTCGCCGTCGTGATGTTCAGCCTCGCCTCACGGGTGCGCATGCCCCTGCCGGCCCTGCTGCTGGCCGCGGGTTTCTCCGGTGTCGGCGCCAGCGTGCTGCGGTTCTTCAGCGGCATCCTGCTCAACGGCCTCACCGGCAACACCCTGCTGGCGCCCTTTGCCGTGATCCTAGGCCTGTTCGTCTGGTTCTTCCTGCTGAGCCAGGTGTACCTGATCGCCGCAGCGATTGCCGCAGTGCGGGCCGCGGACCTCAGCCCCCGGGCCCGCCGCACCCGCTAGCATCGGACCGGCGCCAGCGGCTAAGGGTCAGTGGTTACGGGCCGCCAGGATGCGTTCCATGAACACGGCCTGGTCCGTGGGGCGGTAGTCAAAGTACTTGCTCCTCCCGTCGAATTCCAGGACCACCCGGCGGTCCGCCCAGGCGAAGTCGACCCGGTGCCTGCCCTGGCGGGTCTGAATCCAATGCTGGAGCGCGGGTGGCTCGATCAGGAGTTCGCGCAGCAGGTCGCGGGTGAGCGTCTCGCCGGGGGACTCGGAGCGGGCATCGACGTTCGCCAGCACTTTCCGCAGGTTCCGCACACCCCTGTGCCGTCCGAGCTGTGCCGCCGCGGCCAACGCAGAAGGCGCCGCACCCGGCAAGGGGAGCGGCGCCTTCTGCGTTCTGCGGGCCGGCAGCCCGGCGGGCCGGCAGCTTAGACCTGGCGGGCCAGGATGGCCTGCTTGACCTCGGAGATGGCCTTCGTGACCTGGATGCCGCGGGGGCACGCCTCGGTGCAGTTGAAGATGGTGCGGCAGCGCCACACGCCTTCCTTGTCGTTGAGGACCTCCAGGCGCATGTCCCCGGCATCGTCGCGCGAATCAAAGATGAAGCGGTGCGCGTTGACGATGGCGGCCGGGCCGAAGTACTGTCCGTCGGTCCAGAACACCGGGCAGGAGGAGGTGCACGCTGCGCACAGGATGCACTTGGTGGTGTCATCGAAGCGTTCGCGCTCTTCGGCGGATTGCAGGCGTTCCTTGGACGGCTCGTGGCCGCGGTTGATCAGGAACGGCATGATTTCCCGGTAGGACTGGAAGAACGGCTCCATGTCCACGATCAGGTCCTTCTCCACCGGCAGGCCCTTCAGGGCCTCGACGGTGATGGGCTTGGACGTGTCCAGGTCCTTCAGGAGGGTTTTGCAGGCCAGGCGGTTGCGGCCGTTGATGCGCATGGCATCGGAGCCGCACACGCCGTGGGCACAGGAACGGCGGAAGGACAGCGAACCGTCCTGCTCCCACTTGATCTTGTGCAGGGCATCGAGCACACGGTCGGTGCCGTACATGGTCATCGAGAAGTCTTCCCACTTCGACTCTTCCGAAAATTCGGGATCGTAGCGGCGTACGCGCAAGGTGACCTCAAAGGTGGGGATTTCGCCACCGCCGCCCAAGTGGGCGGGCAGTTCAATTTTCGACGCCGGCTCGGGAGCGGTTTCGGCGGTTTCAATCGGGCTCATTAGTACTTCCTCACCATCGGCTGGTAGCGCGTGACGACAACGGGCTTGGTTTCCAGGCGGATGCCGGCAATGTGTTCGGCGGAGCTTTCCACGGTCACACCCGCATCCCTGTAGGCCATGGAGTGTTTCATGAACTTCTCGTCGTCCCGGTCCGGGAAGTCCTCGCGGTAGTGCCCGCCGCGGGACTCCTGGCGGTGCAGGGCGGCCACGGTCATGACCTTGGCCAGTTCCAGCAGGAAGCCCAGTTCCACGGCCTCGAGCAGGTCAAGGTTGAAGCGCTTGCCCTTGTCCTGGACGGTGATGCGCGAATACCGCTCCTCGAAGGAGGCAATGTCCGCCAGCACGCGGTCGATGGACTCGGCTGTGCGGAACACCTGCATGTTGGCATCCATGGTGTCCTGCAGGTCCTTGCGGATGGCAGCGACCTTTTCACCGCCGTCGGACGTGCGGACGTGGTCCAGCAGCGCCACCGTGGCGGCTTCCGGTGCTGCGGGCAGTTCCACAAAGTCGGCGCCCAAAGCGTATTCGGCGGCGGCCACGCCGGCGCGCTTGCCAAAGACGTTGATGTCCAGCAGCGAGTTGGTGCCCAGGCGGTTGGAACCGTGCACCGAGACGCAGGCGACCTCCCCGGCGGCGTAGAGGCCCGGGATGATGGTGTCGTTGTCCTGGAGGACCTCGGTGGCAATGTTCGTCGGCACGCCGCCCATGGCGTAGTGGGCCGTGGGGAACACCGGGACGGGCTCGGTGTACGGTTCCACGCCCAGGTAGGTGCGGGCAAACTCGGTGATGTCCGGCAGTTTGGCGTCGATGTGTGCCGGTTCCAGGTGGGTCAGGTCCAGCAGCACGTAGTCCTTGTTCGGGCCGCAGCCGCGGCCTTCACGGACCTCGTTGGCCATGGAGCGGGCCACGATGTCACGGGGGGCGAGGTCCTTGATGGTGGGGGCGTAGCGCTCCATGAAGCGTTCACCGTCCGAGTTGCGCAGGATGGCTCCCTCGCCGCGGGCCGCTTCGGAAAGCAGGATGCCCAAACCGGCCAGGCCTGTCGGGTGGAACTGGAAGAACTCCATGTCTTCCAGGGGAATGCCGCGGCGGAACGCGATGCCCATGCCGTCACCGGTCAGGGTGTGTGCGTTGGAGGTGGTCTTGAAGACCTTGCCGGCACCTCCCGTGGCCAAAATGACGGACTTGGCCTGGAACACGTGCAGTTCCCCGGTGGCCAGGTCGTAGGAGACGACGCCGGCAATCCGCTTTTGCTTGTAGGCGGTGCCATCGGCGCGGGTGGCGTCCTCCTCGACGGTGAGCAGGTCCAGCACGTAGTACTCGTTGTAGAACTCGACGTTGTGCTTGACACAGTTTTGGTAGAGCGTCTGCAGGATCATGTGGCCGGTGCGGTCCGCGGCGTAGCAGGAGCGGCGCACGGGGGCCTTGCCATGGTCGCGGGTGTGGCCGCCAAAACGGCGCTGGTCGATGCGTCCTTCGGGCGTGCGGTTGAACGGCAGGCCCATCTTTTCCAAGTCGATGACGGCGTCAATGGCCTCCTTGGCCATGACTTCGGCGGCGTCCTGGTCGACCAGGTAGTCCCCGCCCTTGACTGTGTCAAAGGTGTGCCACTCCCAGTTGTCCTCCTCCACGTTGGCCAGTGCCGCGCACATGCCGCCCTGGGCCGCCCCGGTGTGGGAACGGGTGGGGTAGAGCTTGGTCAGCACGGCCGTGCGGGCGTGCTGACCTGCCTCGATGGCGGCACGCATGCCCGCGCCACCGGCCCCGACGATGATGACGTCGTACTTGTGGACCTGCATACTGGATGCTCTTTCTCTCTTTACTGCATTCAAATTGCTGGTGTTCACTTCTGCGCCCCGGCCGCCAGGAGCGGACGGGGCGGCCCGGCTACGGGACGGGGCAGAAGGACGGAAGGTCGATGACGGAACCGGCCGGGCACGGATCAAAAGTGAAGATCACCAGGGTGCCCAGGATGATGATGACGCCCGCGGCGACGTACAGGACCGTCTTGAGGGTCATGCGCGTGCCGTTGCGTTCGGCGTAGTCGTTGATGATGGTGCGCACACCGTTGGTGCCGTGCAGCATCGCCAGCCACAGCATCGCCAGGTCCCAGATCTGCCAGAACGGGCTGGACCACTTGCCGGCCACAAAGCCGAAGTCGATCTGGTGGATTCCCTCGCCCAGCATCAGGTTCACAAACAGGTGGCCGAAAATCAGCACGACCAGCACGACGCCGGAGAGGCGCATGAACAGCCAGCCAAACATTTCAAAGCTGGAGTGCGAGGCCTTGTTGCGCTTGTACTTGGGCGACTGTGCGCTGTTGGAGCGCGGAGCCGCAATAACGTCGGAACTCATTTAGTGCCCCCCGAAGACGATGGAGAGGTGGCGGATCAGGAAAGGAACCATGACCACCACCCAGGCGATCAGTACTGTCCAGAGCATCTGCCGCTGGAACTTGGGCCCCTTCTTCCAAAAGTCGATGGCAATAATGCGCAGGCCGTTGAAGGCGTGGAAGACGATGGCGGCGACCAGTGCAGCCTCGCCCAGGCCCATGATGGGGTTCTTGTACGCCCCAATGACTGCTGTGTACGCTTCCGGGGACACCCGCACCAGGGATGTGTCCAAAACGTGCACCAACAGGAAAACGAAAATCACCACACCGGTAATCCGGTGTCCCACCCAGGACCACATGCCTTCTCGGCCGCGGTACAGAGTGCCAGCTGGTTTTGTCGGCACTGATTAAACCTTCCTGCATCACCGTGACGCTGGCGTGGTTCCACGCGGGGAAACGCACACGGCGTGAGCACTCATAACGATGCCTAAATTTAGGCTTCGCTTACAGCATATTCAACTTAGGCGCTCCTTGCCCTATGCGACAAATCACAGGGCCGGCACAATTCGATGGCATAGGGCCCATCCAGGACGCCACGGAGGGTTTCCCGGCGACGTTCCCGGGACAACGCCGGGGTGCCCCGGGCGGCGCCGGGCCGCGGGTCTTCCCGCCAAATCACGGCGTTCCGGCGCCCATCGCTTAGGGTGGGCAATGATGAATACGCAAAACTTTGACGCCCCCGTCCAGCCAGAGACCAGTCCGCTGGATAAGTTCGTGGCCGTGATCCCGGCCGGCGGTGTCGGAACGAGGCTGTGGCCACTGTCGCGTGCGGCGGCGCCGAAGTTCCTCCATGACCTCACCGGCAGCGGCAGCACGCTGCTGAGGGCCACGTACGACAGGCTGCAGCCCATTAGCGGGAACCGGATCCTGCTGGTCACCGGCGACGCCCACCGCGAGGCAGTCTGCCGGCAGCTGCCCGAACTTGCCGACGGGGACCTGGTGCTGGAAACGGAGCCGAAGGACTCCGGGGCCGCCATCGGGCTGGCCGCCGCCATCTTGTTCCTGCGGGATCCGGGAACCATCATGGGCTCCTTTGCCGCCGACCAGGTCATCAGCCCGGAGGCCAAGTTCCGCGACGCGGTCCGGGAAGCGATCTTCACGGCCGCGACGGGGAAGATCGTCACGATCGGGATCAAGCCCACGCACGCGTCGACCGGCTTCGGCTACATCCGGATGGGCAAGGCGCTGGAGGTTGGCGGCGCACCGAGCGCGCACGACGTCGTGCAGTTCGTGGAAAAACCCAGCCAGGACATCGCCGAGACGTACCTGCAAAGTGGTGATTACAGCTGGAACGCGGGCATGTTTGTGGCCCCGGTGGAGTTGATGCTGCGCCACCTGAAAGCGAACCAGCCGGCCCTGTATGACGGGTTGATGGAGATCGCGCAGGCCTGGGACACCCCGGAGCGGGTGGCGGTGAAGAACAGGGTCTGGCCCACGCTGCCCAAGATCGCCATCGACTACGCCGTGGCCGAGCCCGCCGCGGACGCCGGTGACGTGGCCATGATTCCGGCGGACTTCAGCTGGGACGACGTCGGCGACTTTGCCGCGATCGCCCGGCTCAGCAGCGCCAAGGAAGTCAAGGACGTCAAGGTCATCGGCGAGGGCGCACGCGTCTTCACCGAGGACAGCACCGGCATTGTGGTCACCGACACCAAGCGTGTCATCGCCCTGATCGGCATCCAGGACGTGGTGGTCGTGGACACCCCGGACGCCTTGCTGGTCACCACCCGCGCCCACTCCCAACTGGTCAAGCGCGCCGTCGACGGGCTCAAGTCCCAAGGCGACACCGACGTACTCTAGGCCCGGCGGACGCCCGCGCCCTAGGCCCGGCGGACGCCCGCGCGCCGCGGCGGCACGGCCGGGGAACCGGCCGCGGCCGCGTAACGCTGCGTCCGCCAATGACGCTCCGGGGCGGGGACATGGCTAAAGTTTGTTCTGTGCGCAACTACTCGCTGGAAACAGAACCGACGGAACTGGTAAGCCCCTGGCTTGAACCGCTGATCGAGGATGTCATCGCGTTCCGCCGCGACCTGCACGCCCACCCCGAACTGTCCTTCCAGGAGCACCGCACCACCACCGTCATCTGCGAGCGGCTCACGGCCGCCGGCCTGTCGCCGCGGCGGCTGGAAGGCACCGGCGTCATTGTGGACGTGGGGGAGGGGCCGGTCACGACGGCGTTGCGCGGGGACATTGACGCCCTGCCCATCATTGAGGAGACGGGGCTGCCGTTTGCCTCCCGCAACCACGGGGTCACCCACGGCTGCGGGCACGACTTCCACACCGCGGCCATGCTCGGCATCGCCCTGGTGCTGGCCCGGATGCACGCAGACACCCCGCTGGGGGGCACCATCCGCATCATTTTTCAGCCTGCCGAGGAAACCCTGCCTGGCGGTGCGCTGGCCTGCATCGACCAGGGGGCGCTGGACGGCGTGCCGCGGATCATGGCCCTGCATTGCGACCCCCGCATAGAAGTGGGCAAGATCGGCACCCGGATCGGGCCCATCACCAGCGCCTCGGACACCATCAAGATCGAGCTGACCGGCCGCGGCGGCCACAGTTCGCGCCCGCACCTGACCGAAGACCTTGTCTTTGCGCTGGCGCAGATCGCCATCAACGTGCCCGCCGTGCTGTCCCGCCGCGTGGATGTGCGCAGCGGCGTGTCCATGGTGTGGGGCCAGATCAGCGCCGGCTCGGCACCCAATGCCATCCCCGGGCACGGGGTCATGAGCGGCACCATGCGCTGCCTGGACCGCGAGGCGTGGCACGCGGCCGGCGAACTGCTCGATGCCGTGGTGCAGCAGGTGGCCGCCCCCTACGGCGTGGACGTGCACCTTGAACACACCCGCGGCGTGCCGCCGGTGGTGAACTCCGAACATGAGACGGCGCTCATTGAGGCGGCCGCCCGTGCCGAACTGGGTGAGGATTCGGTGGTGTTGGCCCCGCAGTCCATGGGCGGGGAGGACTTCGCCTGGTTCCTGCAGGGGGTCCCCGGGTCCTTGATGCGCCTGGGCACCCACGTCCCCGGCGGTGAGGAATACGACCTGCACCGCGGCGACTACGTGGTGGACGAACGTGCCCTGTCCGTGGGCATCCGCGTGCTGTGCGCGGCCGCCCTGCGCACCCTGCGCGGCGCCTGAGCCACCCGGTTTCCGTTGCGGGATCCGGAGTTCCCCGTCATGGATTGTGCACCATTAGGTTGTGTGCAACCTAATGGCTTAGGCTCATTGCATGGCCGAACGAACCATCCTCAAACATCAGGTCTGCTTCTCCCTTTACGCGGCCTCACGGGCGGCCACCGCCGTGTACCGGCCCATGCTCGCGGACTTGGGGCTGACCTACCCGCAATACCTGGTCATGCTCCTGCTGTGGGAGCGCGACGGCGCCTCCGTCCGGGAGCTGGGGGAGGAGCTGGATCTCGATTCGGGCACGTTGTCCCCGCTGCTCAAGCGCCTGGAATCGGCCGGGCTGCTGGTGCGGCGGCGTGCGGCCGACGACGAACGCCGCGTGGGCGTCCACCTCACCGCCGCCGGCGGGGCACTCCGGGCGAAGGCGTCCGAGGTCCCGGCCCGGATTGCCGAGGCCGCCGGCCTGACCCCCGCCGAACTCACGGCGTTGAACGGCACGCTGGCCAAGGTCACCGGCGCCCTCCATTCCCGCATCACGTAAAACAACCACCGAAGGAACCCTTTCATGAATGCTGTGCACACCGCCCCCGTCGGAGCCGGGACATGAGCGCCGCGCTGGTGTCCCGCGAAATCCAGCTCGCCTCCCGTCCGCACGGCTGGCCCGTGCCCGGGGACTTCCGGCTCGCCGAAAAACCCGTGCCCGAGCTTCAGGACGGGCAGGTCCTGGTCCGCAACCTCGCCATGAGCGTTGACCCGTACATGCGCGGGCGGATGAACGACGTGAAGTCCTACAGCGCCCCCTTCGCCCTGGGCGAGGCGCTCGACGGCGGCGCCGTGGGCGAGGTCATCGCGTCCCGCAGCCCGGAGCGCAGGGAGGGCGACGTCGTCGTCCACGGACTGGGCTGGCGCGACTATGCGGTGCTGGCGGCGGCCGCCACCAAGAAGGTCGATGCGTCACTGGCCAAGCCGACGGCGTACCTGGGGGCCCTCGGGATGACGGGGCTGACCGCCTATGCCGGGCTGGTGCGGGTGGCGGCCTTTGCCCCCGGGGACACCGTATTCGTCTCCGGCGCGGCCGGTGCGGTGGGCTCGGTGGTGGGCCAGATTGCCCAGGCGTTGGGCGCCGGGTGCGTCATTGGCAGTGCCGGGTCGCCGGAGAAGGTGGAGCACCTGCTCGAACTCGGCTTCAATGCCGCCTTCAACTACCACGACGGGCCGGCGAAGGGGCTGCTGCGCGCAGCCCTGGGGGACCGTGCCGGCCTGGACGTCTACTTTGACAACGTTGCCGGGGAGCAGCTGGAGGCCGCCATCTCCGCCATGAACCCCTTCGGCAGGATTGCCATGTGCGGCGCCATTTCCGGTTACAACGCCACCGGTGCCCCGGAAGGGCCGCGGAACCTGGCCACGGCCATCGGCAAGCAGCTGACACTGCGCGGCTTCCTGGTCGCGGCCCACCAGGACCTCGCTGGCGAATTCGCGGCGAGGATGGCCGGCTGGCTGGCGGCAGGAACGGTCCGCCTTGACGAAACCGTGGTGGAGGGACTGGAAAATGCGCCCCGGGCGTTCATCGACCTGCTGCGCGGCGCCAACACCGGAAAGATGGTCGTCACCCTGCCCCAGGTCCCGGATTGGTAACGGTTCCCCAACGATGGCCCCGGCGGCAGGCATGGGGCTACCCGGCGGTAGGAAGATTCATTAGTGTGTTGACTAACATCGCGACACGGCTGGGGCCGTGGGCAGGTTGACACCTTATGGAGGAATTTTGAAGCACATGACCTTTGGCTCGCTCAAGCGCTCTGCCACCGTCGGCACGGTGGCACTGGGGGCAACGGCGCTCCTGCTCACCGGCTGCGGGCAGGCCCCCGCCCCTGCGGGCGGCGGCAGCACCGCCGGCGGCGACGCCGCCGCCAAGTACCTGGGCTGCATCGTCTCCGACTCCGGCGGATTCGACGACCAGTCCTTCAACCAGTCCTCATACGAAGGGCTGCAAAAGACCGTCAAGGACCTGGGCATCAAGATGAAGGAGGCCCAGTCCACCACCAAGGCCGACTTTGAGCCAAACCTGAACCAGATGGCCAACGCCGGTTGCAACCTGACATTCACGGTCGGCTTCCTGCTGGCGGACGCCACCAAGAAGGTGGCTGCGGCCAACACGGACCTGCATTTTGCCATCATCGACGATGACACCATCAAGGCCCCCAACGTCAAGCCTGTCGTGTACAACACGGCCCAGGCTGCCTTCCTGGCCGGCTACACGGCAGCCTCGGTTACCAAGACGGGCAAGGTCGGCACCTTTGGCGGCATCAACATCCCCACGGTCACCATCTTCATGGACGGTTTTGCCGACGGCGTGAAGTACTACAACGAGAAGGAAGGCAAGGCCGTGAAGGTCCTGGGCTGGAACGTCGACAGCCAGCAGGGCCTGTTCGCCAACACCTTTGACATCATCCAGGAAGGGACCAAGGCCACCAACAACCTCATCGGTGACGGCGCCGACGTCGTCATGCCGGTGGCCGGCCCGCTGGGCAAGGGCGCCGGGGATGCCATCCTGGCCGCGAACAAGGGCGGCAAGGACGTCAAGCTGATCTGGGTTGACTCCGACGGCTTCCTGACCGCGCCCACCTACAAGTCCATTCTGCTGACCTCCGTCATCAAGACCATGGGCGAGGCCGTGGAATCCATCACCAAGGACGATTTGGCCGGCAAGTTCGACCCGGCCCCGTACATCGGCACCCTGGACAACGGCGGTGTGGCCCTCGCCCCGTTCCACGACCTGGATTCGGCCGTCAGCGCCGACACCAAGAGCCAGCTCGACACCATCAAGAAGGGCATCATCGACGGCTCCATCAAGGTTGAGTCGAAGTCCAGCCCCAAGTAAGACGTGCACCACCTGCTGCGCCGTACCGACAGCCCCCGGGCTGGCGGTGCGGCGCTCAGTCGGTTCAGCACATTATTTCCACAAGACGGGTTAAAACCTTGAAACTTGAACTTCGGGGCATCACCAAAAGCTTTGGTGCCCTCGTGGCCAACGACCACATAGACCTGGTGGTTGCCTCGGGTGAGATTCACAGCCTCCTGGGCGAAAACGGCGCCGGCAAATCCACCCTCATGAACGTCCTGTATGGCCTGTATGAACCCACGGCCGGGGAAATCCTGATCGATGACAAGGCCGTGAAATTCGCCGGACCGGCCGACGCCATGGCCGCCGGCATTGGCATGGTCCACCAGCACTTCATGCTGGTGCCCGTGTTCACGGTCGCCGAGAACGTGGCATTGGGCGGGGAAACGACCAGCTTCGGCGGCATCCTGGACCTGGCGGACACGCGCCGCAAGATCCGCGAAATTTCTGCCCGCTTTGGTTTCGACGTCGATCCCGACGCGCTCGTGGAGGACCTTCCCGTGGGCGTGCAGCAGCGCGTGGAAATCATCAAGGCGCTGGTCCGCAACGCCAAGATCCTGATCCTGGATGAGCCGACCGCCGTGCTCACCCCGCAGGAAACCGACGAGCTCATGGACGTCATGGGCCAGCTGAAGGCCAACGGCACCTCCATCGTGTTCATCACCCACAAGCTGCGCGAGGTCAAGGCCATCTCGGACACCATCACCGTGATCCGCCGCGGGAAGGTGGTGGGCTCGGCCGATCCCGGCGCCGCCACCACGGAGCTGGCCTCCATGATGGTGGGCCGTGCCGTCAGCCTCACCCTGGAGAAGGCCGACGCCACCCCCGGGGATGTCACCTTTGAGGTCAAGCACCTCTCCGTGATGAACGACGCCGGACAGCGGCTCCTGGACGACGTCTCCTTCTCCGTGGCCGACGGGGAGATTCTGGCCATCGCCGGGGTCCAGGGCAACGGCCAGACCGAACTGGCCGAGGCCGTCCTGGGCCTGCACCGGCACGTGCACGGTTCGATCATGCTGGACGGGAAGGAACTGGTGGGCCGCAGCGTCCGCCAGGTGCTCGACGCCGGCGTCGGCTTCGTGCCCGAGGACCGGCAGGACGACGGCCTGGTGGGCGAATTCTCCATCGCCGAAAACCTGGTGCTGGACCTCTACACCCAGGAACCCTACTCGCGGTGGGGCTCCCTGAACCGGAGTGTCATCGCCGGGAACGCCGAGGACAAGGTGGCCGAGTTTGATGTCCGGACACAGTCCGCGCAGGACCCCGCGGACACCCTTTCGGGCGGGAACCAGCAAAAGGTGGTCCTGGCCCGCGAGCTGTCCCGGCCGCTGAAGCTTTTCATCGCCTCCCAGCCAACCCGCGGCGTGGATGTCGGCTCCATCGAGTTCCTGCACAAGCGCATCGTGGCGGAGCGCGACGCCGGCACGCCGGTCGTCATTGTCTCCACCGAACTTGATGAGGTGCTCGAGCTGGGCGATCGGATCGCCGTGCTGTTTGCCGGCCGGCTCATGGGCATCGTGCCCGGAAAGTCCAGCCGCGAATTGCTGGGCCTGATGATGGCCGGGCTGCCCGCCGACGAGGCACAGGCCCAGCTGGACGGCGCTGCAACCGACGGTGCCCCTGCAAAAGACGGTGCCCCTGCAAAAGACGGTGAAGGAGAGCGCCCATGAGTGAGACGCAGACAGCGCAGGAACCCACGCCTGCCGCCAAGGAGGGCCAGGGCTCACAGGTGTTCCGGGAGATCATGAGCGGCAACGCCGTCATCTCCGTGCTGGCCGTCGTGGTGGCGCTGGTGATTGGCGGGATCCTCATAGCAGCCACCGACCCCCGCGTTGCCGCCGCCTCGGGCTACTTTTTTGCCGATCCGGGTGCCACGTTGGGGGCCATCTGGTCTGCCGTGTCCGACGCCTACGGTGCGCTGTGGCGCGGCGCCACCTACGACCCCACGGCACGCACCTGGCAGGGCCAGCTGGGCATTTTTGAAACCCTGACCTTCGCCACCCCGCTGATCCTTTCCGGGCTCGCCGTCACACTGGCCTTCCGTGCCGGGCTGTTCAACATCGGCGCCCAGGGCCAGATCCTCCTAGGTGCCACCTTTGCCGGTGTCATCGGCTTTGAGATGCAGCTGCCGCCCGTCATCCACCTGCTGGCCGTCATCCTGGCCGGGGCCGTCGGCGGCGCCATTTGGGGCGGCATTGCCGGCTTCCTGAAGGCCCGCACCGGGGCGCATGAGGTGATCGTGACGATCATGCTCAACTACATTGCCGTGTCCTTGGTGCTGTACCTGCTAAAGAACCAGCTCAAGGCGCCCGGAAGCACCAACCCCATCAGCCCGCAAATGCATGAAACGGCAGTTTTTCCGCTGTTGCTGGGCCCGAACTTCCGGCTCCACGCGGGCTTCATCCTGGCCATCCTGGCCGTCATCGGTGTGGCCTGGCTGCTGAACCGCTCCACGCTCGGCTTTGAATACCGGGCCATTGGCGCCAACCCGAAGGCCGCCAGGACCGCAGGCATGCTTGTCGCCCGCGGCTACACCACCGTCATGCTGATCTCCGGCGCCCTGGCCGGGCTGGCCGGCGTGGCACAGATTGCCGGTACCGAAAAGTCCCTGGATTCGGACATTGCCGGTTCAATCGGCTTTGATGCGATCACGGTGGCGCTGCTGGGCCGCTCCAAGCCGTGGGGGACGTTCTTTGCCGCCCTCCTTTTTGGCGCGTTCAAGGCCGGCGGCACGTCCATGGCGGTCAACGCCGACGTTTCCATTGACATCGTGGCGGTGGTGCAGTCACTGATCGTGTTGTTCATCGCCGCCCCGCCGCTGATCCGTTCCATCTTCCGGATCAAGGCCGCCCGCCGCGAAGGAGCCAGCGCATGAGCGTCACCGCCAACGTCAAACCGGGCAAGGCGGTGGACCGCGTCGCCATCCGCAGCTGGAAGAGCCCCCTTTTGCTCGGCGTGCTGGCCTTGTTCGCCGTCGTCGTCTTTGCCCTGCTGGGCCCGTCCGGACACGCCACCTTCCGCATCTCCCAGGGCAGCGATGTGTGGCAGGTGCCCAACCTGGTGGTTCCTGCAAAGGTGTTCGGCATCCTCGTCGCGGTCATTTGTCTGGGACTGGCCGCCATGGCCTACTGGCAGATGAAAAAGGAGGGCCGCATCGCCAAATGGGTCACCATGGGCTTCGCGGTGGTCTTCGTGGTCGGGTTGCTGGTGTGGATCATCGGGGGCACCAGGACACAGAACATCACCTTGGTGGGCCTGTTCACCGGCGCCATGCTCATCACCACCCCGCTCGTGTTCGGTTCGCTCTCCGGCGTGCTGTGTGAGCGTTCCGGCGTGGTGAACATTGCCATCGAAGGGCAGCTGCTGGCCGGGGCCTTTACCGCCTCCCTGGTGGCCTCCATCACGCAGAACGCCTTCGCGGGCCTCTTCGCCGCGGCCGTGGCCGGCGTGCTGGTGTCCTTCCTGCTGGCGGCCTTCAGCATCAAATATGTGGTCAACCAGATCATCGTCGGCGTGGTCCTGAACGTGCTGGTGTCCGGGCTGACCGGCTTCCTGTTTGAGAAAATCATGAAGACCAAGGTCGACGGCGCCACCATCTACAACCAGCCGGCCCAGTTGCCGGATTTGCCCATTCCGTTCCTGTCCCAGATCCCGGTCATTGGCCCCATGCTGTTCCGACAGTCCATCATCGGCTACCTGATGCTGGTCCTGGTGGTGGCCATCTGGTTCGGCCTGTTCCGCACCCGGTGGGGCCTGCGCATCCGGGCTGTGGGTGAGCATCCCATGGCGGCGGACACGGTGGGCATCAACGTCAACCGCACCCGCTTCCTGAACGTGCTGGCCGGCGGTGCCGTGGCAGGGGTGGGCGGCGCCTACTTCACCCTGGTGGCCGTGAGCAGCTTCAGCAAGGACATGACCGGCGGGCTGGGCTTCATTGCCCTGGCTGCGCTGATCTTTGGCCGCTGGAACCCGATTGGCGCGGCCCTCGCCGCGTTGCTGTTCGGCGTGGCCGGGAACCTGCAAAGCATCCTGTCCCTGGCCGGCACGCCCATCGACGGGCAGTTCCTGGCCATGCTGCCGTACGCGCTGACCATCCTTGCCGTCTCCGGCTTCGTCGGCAAGTCCCGGGCTCCCGCGGCCGACGGCGAACCGTACATCAAGGGCTAGGGCAGATGGAGACCATTGACTGGGACGCCCTGCGCGAGGCCGCCACGGCGGCCATGGGCAGCGCCTACGCGCCGTACTCGAAGTTCCCCGTGGGTGCGGCCGCCCTGCTGGAGGACGGGCGCGTGGTCTCCGGCTGCAACGTGGAGAATGCCAGCTACGGGCTGTCCCTGTGTGCCGAATGCACCATGGTGGGCGCGCTGGTGATGGGCGGCGGCGGCCGGATCCGCGCGTTCTACTGTGTGGACGGCGCCGGCGCCGTGCTCATGCCCTGCGGCCGGTGCCGGCAGCTGCTGTACGAATTCCGTGCCCCCGGGATGCTGTTGATGACCGGGCACGGGACCAAGACCATCGATCAAGTCCTGCCGGATGCCTTTGGCCCGGACAACCTCAAAAAGGAGACACCGGCATGACCTTGCCCTATAGCGGCCCGGCCTTCGACGCCGTCGACATCATCCGCACAAAGCGCGACCGTGGCACCCTCAGCGCCGAGCAGATCGCCTGGACCATCGACGCCTACACCCGCGGCGCCATCGCCGACGAGCAGATGGCGGCACTGAACATGGCCATCCTGCTCAACGGCATGGATCGGGCGGAAATCTCGCAGTGGACCGCGGCCATGATCAACTCGGGGGAGCGGATGGACTTCGCCTCCCTGCGCACCCCGGCAGGGGCGCCCATGGCCACCACCGACAAGCACTCAACCGGCGGGGTGGGGGACAAGATCACCCTGCCGCTGGCACCCCTTGTTGCCGTGTTCGGCGTGGCCGTCCCGCAACTGTCGGGCCGCGGGCTCGGCCATACCGGCGGGACGCTGGACAAGCTGGAGTCCATTCC